>Ga0307507_10000276_pt1 | contig 101251 bp, 37 predicted proteins | sample 7_EM_MG_FD_207223 | JGI IMG/M metagenome (GOLD analysis project Ga0307507, IMG submission 207223) | Populus trichocarpa ectomycorrhiza microbial communities from riparian zone in the Pacific Northwest, United States - 7_EM | ecosystem: Host-associated > Plants > Roots > Unclassified | place... | reverse complement strand
TACGGCGCTGGTGGAAAACGGTGGATCTTGGCAGACGTGGATTATAGTAGACGCGAGTCACGTGACTTAAGGACCGCATAAAATATCAAGCGGCGCTGCTATTCTTCTCCTTCCTTTCTCTAGCTTTAGATCCTCGTTTATAGACTACCAATTATACAGGCTTACGCGTCCCTTATGCCGTGCTCGTGCCTTAATTAACTAAGTTGCTAACATTATCTAAAGCTTAACTACTCTTTCTTTCTAAGAAGGAACTCAAATATATTTATAAAGGACATATAATAGGACCCTAAGGACATCATAGGACCATAAGGATAGGACAGACCCTTAAGAACCAAAAGAATATAAATAGAATGCGAAACCTAAGAATAGAATACGTATAGACCAGAACCCCTAGAAAATAAATAAATACTAGAAATTACCTAATACCCCTACTACTATGCCAAGAAATACAGTAGCTGGCAAAGCCGCTATAGGACCCGTAAATACCTCTAATAGTGAAACAGTCGCCGTCTTAACCCCCAAGGAAGAGCTCGCAGCAGCTAATACTAAAATTAAACGGCTTTAAGAGCTGCTTAAAACTAGAGATACCCCTATACCTAATAAGGAGTTATTAGACACCTAGAGACTTGCTATAGTCCTTAAAACCCTAGCCCAATATATAGCATTAGTATTGTTGCGGTCTATAAAGGTTATAGACCCCCTATTGCTTATAGACGGAACTAACCCTATATTTAATAATTGGAAGCTTTAACTATAAGACAAGCTTAAAGTTAATATAGACCACTTCCCTACTACCCAAGCTAAAATGGCCTACGTCTTTGGCCGTACTGGTAGGGACGCATAGATATATCTACGTCCACAATACGCCTAGGACTTAGCAGACCCCTTCCTCTCTAAAGAAGAGATGGTCAACTACCTGTTTTCCATTTATAAGGACCCCTTTAAGACACAGAACGCCTGCCTTAATTATAAAGCTCTTAATATAAAGACGACAGAGACCTTTTTAGCCTTTTAGACCCGCTTTCTGTACCTAGCTGGCTAAGCTTAAATTCCCTATAAAGACCTAATACTAGACCTCTTTAATAAGCTTACCCTAGACCTATAGCGCGCCGTACTACCAGTTTTTACTACTATATAGACGCTAAAGGTACTTATAGACTACTGCCTAGCTATTAACTAAGGCCTCTGTTAAATTAAGGTATAATCTAAGCGGTATAAAGCTAGAAACTCTTTAAACTAGACTATAAGCACTTTATAAACGGCCTATAATACCCTAGTACGATTTATAACTCCTATAGCACCAACCATATAGCCCGCCGTTAATTTAGTAGCTAGCTATACAGCTAGTCCTACTATAGGTCTAGCGCACACTTAGCCCATATATAATAACCCCTATAAACAGGCCCTTAGTAATTAAGGAGCTTGCTTTTTATATGGCCAAAAAGGCCACTTTATAAAGGATTGCTAGATAAAGGTAAAAACAGGCGAGGTTCTATTAATTTAGGAGGATAGTACGGAGTTAGAAAAAGAAGAACCCTAGAGAAAAACTCCTCTTTAGGGTTAAAAGGGATTAATATATTATATGTTAATCTAGGTCGGCTAGTTAGTAAAAGAAGCTGCACTATCCCTTATACCTTATTCTGTAATAGATATTAAGTTTTAACCTCTACTTTAGCTAACTCTAGAGCAAATGCCTTTACCTTAATAGACACCTAGTATACTGTAAAGCTGGCTAACTTTTTAAATATACCCCTTAAAGAACTGCCCAAACTAATTCCTATTTATAGGTATAACGGACGGATAGAACTACCTATTATAACTATCTTACGGATTTACCTCTGTGTAAATAGACGAAGGTAGTATAACATCCCCTTTCTTATTACGGACCTAGGAAGCCACAATATAATTTTAAAAAGAAAATAGCTAGCCTATCTAGGCTTATAGCTTAACATATAGGGTAGACGGCTTATCTAGCCCAAAACCCTACCCCTAACACCCTCTTTTATAAAGGAAATTAGCATTATAATAGAAAACCTTATACGGCTATAGATAGATACTATTTACTAGGCCAATGCTATATATAGGGACTAGGCTTTTGAAAAGAATATATAGCTTAACCCGTAACGGATCCATATACTACACCGCCCCTAGACTACCTATATTATGCCACCCATACCAGAGATTAAAAAAGTTAGTAAAAAGCTAGTAGAGCTCCCTATAGGGAACTTAGGCCCTATATAGCTACAAAGAATAGCAAGAAGCATTAGATGCTATACTAAATATATAAACCAGAGGGATAACTTATGGAAGATAGAATAGGAGCTAAGAAAAATTATAAACCCTATATTACGGCACTGTCCTGATGTTACGGACGCTTTAAGTACAGTGTTACAACTACTTAGAGAAGAGTCGCAGGAAGCTAGTTAGTTAATACAGGCACGGTCCAGGATAGATCCGGTAGAACCATGTAATAAGGAATGGTAAGTAAGTTACATAATGTTATACGTAGTATATAAAGTATACGCAGTGTACGCCATGTACAATACGTATAACACGTACCTTACGTACAAAAGAGGATTTCTTAGGAGTATGGTTGTGTATTTAAAGGACCTTAGTCCCTACCATAGATAGTTCTCTCCTTATAGTAAATCTTAGAATACAATTGGAGTTAATCTATTAGGTAACCACTCCACCAGTTATTATTACGTTATTGTTTTGTTATACCTACATACCTAGCCTAATAACAGAACCTACCATAGTCTAAGCTATAAGGTTCTGTTACATATTCACTACTAAGGTTACGGTATTAGAACAAAATTGAACAACATACCACCAAGAGCAGCACCAGTCACAACGGCGTCGACGGCAGCCACAACCTCAGGGCCAGGTAATACTAGTATAGACAATAGGGATTCTCAAGTGGTTACGCAAGGTTAGTTATAGGAAATGGTTAATCACTTATAAGATAATAATAGGATACTTAAAGAACGCATTAATAGAATTAGAGTAGCAAAGATTAAGTTACCTTTAATTAAACAATTCTTAGGAGAGAAGTTAAAGCTTAAAGGATTTCTTACACAAATGCACTTTAAGGTAGTATAGGAAGGAGCAAAGTTAGCAACATTGTTAGATTAAGTAGCCTATACAGAATTGTTCCTAACAGGGAGGGCACTTAAGTAGTTTAAGCCGTATCTCACGGAAATATAGGCTAATAGTATAACAACTACTAACCAAGATGTACGGTATATATTTGCCAGTTGGAACGGGTTCGTAGAGTAGCTAACGTAGATATTTAGAGACCCGGAGGCTATAACTATAGCGGAATAAAAGCTTTAGAACTTAGTACAACACACTTCAGCAATTAAGTATATAACATAGTTTTAAACACTAGCCATGTAGGTTAAGTGGAATAATAGGGCGCTTATGGCATAGTATAAATAGGGACTTAAGGCTAAAGTCTAGGACGCAATTATTCTAATAGAAGATACGGATACTTTAAGAGAGTTAATAGATCAGTTAATAAAGATTAATAATAGAATCTACCAAAGGGAACAAGCTAAAAGAGGGTAAGATAGAGTTCCATAGTTATATAAGGCGCAGAGTACGCAACAACAGACATTAAGTTAAAAACTATAGAATGGCGCAAAGCTAATGGACCTAAGCGGTACCAAAGAAACCTAAAGATGGGAAAAGAAACTATAGAAACCCAGAGGTTAAGGATTAAGTGATTAAAGGACCTAGGAGCAGAGGCTAAACTAGGGATCTTAGTAGTAGAAGACATTTAGGCGGACTCCATAGCAAGAAAAATGGTTTAAAGATAGAGCTTATATAAATTGTGGAAAACAAGGTCATTTCGCCAGAGACTGTAAAGGTGGTTAGAGTAACTACACGGTTAAGGGAACCAGACTAGCAGACGGCACGTACATACAGAGGGATAACGGTGCACTATAAGGAATAAAAGAGTGTTTAATTAATAGTTTTACGTATTATTACAACAACGCATACCAAATTTATAAGGACGCTAAGTACAGCGCAAGCTATTAGCTATAGGAGCCATTATTATCTAAGTTTAAAGGAACTAGCGAACTAGCTTGTAGATCAGATATTAAAGACAATAAGTTTAATAAAGGCGAAGCATTTACTAATAATAAGGCAATAAGGGCAGCTTACTAAAAGCATACAGACCTTAGAGAAGTTAAAATAGAAGTAGAGACTAAGACCATTACAGAACGGGGTTTAGTAACGGGTATAGCGATACTATTAGATACAATTTCTATCGCTTTATAAGATAATAGAAGTAATGTTTAGAAGAAACTAAGTAAGTAGATAACTGCTAGTGCTAGCTTATTACTTAATAAAGGTAAAAGGCCACAGGCTTAAGATTCTTAAGAAGAGATAAAAAAAGCTTAAGATTCTTAAGATAAGATAAGACACACCTAAGGACCCACAACGGATGAAAACTAATAGGAAAGGGCAGCAACTTAGTTCAGTAACAAATAAATAAGTATAGGACATAAGTTTAAGAACTACAAGTTTAGAGAATAAATAAGAACGTCAGCAATCCTAGGTAAATGTAGTATTTAGCCTAAAGATTAAATAGTTAATACTAGGATTAAAAAGCAAGACAACTATAAGAATCCAGCTGCAAGACGTAGAAAATAAAAAACTATAGATAAGTTTAGGACAAGAATTATCGCATAGCAAGAGTAGAAGCTAGATAAGAGATTAGCTACGCTAGGCCGTATAAGGAATAAAGCACCCATATAAAGAGTTACTAATAGGCCGAGTGCAGGGGCACCTAGGGTAAAGTGGTTAAATAAACTAGAATAAGAAGAGGATCTAGATATTCTAACTAGGTTTAAAGAAAGACATACCAAAGGATATTATAATGCAGTGATAATAAGGTACTTTCTAACAGATAGACTATACACACTAAACCAGCTATATGGAAAGTGGTATAGGCAATAACACAACAACAAATGGGAAGACTTTTATATATAGCTAAATAAAAAAGTTATCCAAGACCAACCCATTACGGAAAAACGCATAAGTTACATTAAAGGAGTATTAATTATAACGTTAAGGAACCTAGAAGAAGGATCTAGGGACTAAAGAAGTGAGTAACAAATCTTAGTACCCGCAGTAGAGATACCAGTGGTTAGGTTAACTAGGTATAGGTTTAAACTTAAAAATAAAGATAAACTAAGAGTTAACCCAAAACATATAGCGTATTATACACTATTATAGATAGCTTGTGTGGATAATATATATAATATACATAGAGCACCTAAAGACAAGAACTAGAAGTACCTAGTAAAAATATATTAGGCACCAGAGGAAAAGCGGTTTAGGAATGCCAAGTATATATATAGTTGGCACCTAGTAGAAGTATAAAGTTAAGGAGACTTAATACTTTAACTAGGAAGATTCCTTACGGAAGAATGCCTAGATAGATAATAGTGGTGGGAGTGCCTAGAGAACACTTATCTATAGCACGTAGAGGAAAAGAAATAAACTAAGTATTAGCTAAAGTTGGACTAAGTATAGGCAGGATCTAGCAGCCAACAGTTAGGAAAAGGGGAGGCGCATAGGACTAGAGGGAACCAGTATTAGAGCCTTAGACCCTTAAAGGAATTTAAGAACAACACCTAAACTTAAGAGCTAAATAGCAAGATTAGCAGTTTAAAATATTAGTAGATAGTGGAGCAACTAGGAACCACATATTACCAAAGGCAGTAAAAAGAATAGGGTTACCACACAGACAAAAGAAACACCCGTATCTACTTATAACAATTTTAGGAGATCAAATAGCCTATAGAGAAGGCATTATTAATCTTAAAATAGGACCTATTTAGATAACTATTAAAGGGAGACCAGTTAGAATGTCTTTTAATATCCTACTATTAGGACAGGATAAGGCAATACTAGGAATGCCTTAGTTATAGGAGTACAATCTAAAAATCGATTGGGTTATAGGTTAGGTTAATATTAAGGATACACAATAATATAAAGCGCAATAGTAAACCAAGTTAGTATAGTACTAAGTTAGAGTGATATGTGAAGAGACTAAGCAAGGCTTAAGTTATATACTAAAGAGATACCATAAGTATAGTAAAAAGTTATAGTTACTAGAAAGTAAAAAGCTGTTAAAATATACAGCATAGGACTACAAGATAGAATTAGAAGAGGGAATAAGTCTAAAGTTCTTTCCAATCTATAAGCTTACTAAAACAGAGTTAATAGCGCTTAAGGAGTTTGTTTAGGAGAACTTATAAAAGGGATATATCAGACTATTATAGTTATTAGTAGGATATCCAGTACTATTTATCCTAAAGAAAAACAGAAAACTTAGGATGTGTATAGACTATAGACAGTTAAATAGTATTACTAGAAAGGATAGGTATCCTTTACCCTTAATTAGCGAAATCTAAGATAAAATAGGCAACGTAAAGATCTTTATAAAGATAGATCTAAGATAGGCATACCATTAGATTAGGATTAAGGAAGGCAACAAATAAAAGGCAGCCTTTAGGTTAAAGAAAGGACTATATAAGCTATTAGTTATACAATTTAGGCTTATAAATACACTAGTAACGTTCTAGAAGCGAATTAATAGTGTATTAGGAAAACACCTAGATAAATTTATTATGGTATACCTTAACAATATTATTATCTACTTAGAGAATAAGGAAGAACATAGAGAACACATTAAATAGGTCTTAAAGAGACTATAAGAAGAACAGATGCTAGTAGTAATTAAAAAATGCAAGTTCTTTACTAGGAAGACCGATTTCGTGGGATTTATTATTAAACTAGGCTAACTCAGCATAGATCTAAAGAAGATTAAGGCCATAGTAAATTAGCAGAAACTAGAGAATGTTATGCAGTTAAGGTCATTCCTAGGGTTTTACAATTATTGTAGAAGGTTTATAGCGCAATAGTTATAGGACATTAAGCTATTTACGCAGTTAATAAAAAAAGAAGAACTATAGGTATAAAGAAAGGAGTAATAAAAACTGTTTAAGAGAATTAAAGAGTTATTTACCTAGGAGCTAGTTCTTAAGATCTATTAACCAGGTCTAGAGACGGTTGTAGAAATAGATACATTAGACTTTATACTAGGGGTATACTTCCTATAGAAATATCAAGATAGATGGCACCCAGTGGCATACTATAGTTGGAAGATGACACTACTAAAGTTAAACTATGACATCTACAACAAGGAGTTATTAGGTATAGTTATAGCGCTTAGGGAATAAAGAGTATTCTTATAAGGTACAGAGAAACCATTTATGGTTAAGACGGACTATAAAAACCTTATAGGATTTCTAATAATAAAGGAACTCAACCAAAGACAGGTTAGATGGGCGGAAATACTTATAGAATACCATTTCGAAATTTAGTATACTAAGGGTATAGATAATGCGCGAGCAGACGCTCTAAGCAGGAAGGCTAAACTATAAAGTAATAAAAAGCTATTGGGAGCTTTGTTGTAAAAGGATTAAGACAGATTAATTAGGTATAATTATCTAAAGATTATAGTAACTAAGGAAAGTTAGATCTATAAATTACTAAAGAGTAATTAAATATAGAAGATCTAAAAAGCACAGGCAGAGAATCTAAACTTAGAGTAATATAAAAATAGAGAAGCAACGTATGTACCTAAGTCTATTATAAAAGAATTTGTTAAGAAATTCTATAAGGGAATAATATAAGGACATAATGGAGCTATAGGCCTAGTGTTAAGACTTTAAGAGGAGTATATTATTTAAGGAATCTAGGGACTAGCAAGATAAGTTATAAAGAAATATCTAGATTACTAAAGGAACAAACCAATAAGGTATAAGCCATATAGAGGGCTATAACCTGTTAAGATACCAGGAAGACCATGGGAGGTTATATTATAGGACTTTATTATTAAGTTACTAAAGTTAAGAGATCCTATTATAGGACAAGATTATAACGCGATCTTAGTAATAGTAAATAAGCTAATAAAGTGGGGGTACTTTATAGCATGCACTAAAGAGATATTAGCAGAAGATATTGTTAGAATCTATATAAGAGAAGTGTTCGCAAGACATAGAGCACTAGATAAGATTATATCAGACAGAGATCTAAGATTTATAGTAATATTTTAGGAGGTGTTTCTGGTAGAATAAGGGGTTTGTATAGTAATATCTACAGCGTATTATCCGCAGACGGATAGATAAACGGAAAAACTAAACTAGACACTAGAATAGTATTTAAGGCATTATATTAATCACGCACAGAATAATTAGGTATCGTTATTACCAGTTATACAGTTTATATACAATGTAATACTATAAGAAGGAATAGGGACATTACTATTTAAGGCGAATTACGGATACGAGCTAAAAACATTGTTATCGCTATATTAAGTAAAAAAGACAAGTAGCACAGCTAAATAAAGAATAGAGATATTAATAAATCTTTATACAAACCTTAAAGAAACAGTGAAACTAGTACAAGAATAAATAAAAAGGTACTATAATACTAAAAGATCTAAGGGACCAGATCTTAAGGAGGGGGATAAAGTGTGGCTACTATATAAAAATTTTAAGAGTTAACGACTAAGTAAGAAATTAGACTATATTAGACTAGGACCTTTTAAAATTAAGCAAAAAGTTTTATTGGTTATGTATAAGTTAAACCTACTAGCCAAAATAAAAATCTACCCTATATAATATGTCGTAATGCTAGAGCTAGTATACGGGAATATTAAGCCACTAGTCTATAAGGTAGATATATATAGAGGATAAGAGGAAGACAAATGGCAAGTTTTGAGGATTATTAGTTATAAGAACGTAGATAATAAAACGTGGTATAAAGTAAAGTGGATAGGCTATAGTAAGACTATTTAAAAACCACTAAGCAACCTAAGGAACGCTATAAGAAAGGTATAGGAGTATTAGAAGAAAGCAGGTTAGGTAGTATTAATAAGAAAGGATTGCCAAAGAATAAGTTACCTAAGGGGGACCTAAGAGGAGCAATTGCTGAGCTACTTGGAGTTGTTTCCTTTATAGAAGGAGAGCTAGTCCTTTTATTACTTAGCTTAGATAAACCCTGTTAAACCAGTTTCCATTCCTTAGAATAGACCTTCTTATAGACATATTTAAGACAAAGAAGACGGGCAGAGGCCAATAAACAGGCTTTAAAGGTACGCTATTAAGCAGCTATAGCCTCCTACTCTACTTCCCGTGAACGACAAAGCTTATCTAAGGCGCTTAAGAGCTTACCGTTAAGTTTTATAGTGGTAGATTAAACACAAGACCCTATAACAAGTTACTTAGGGAACTTAAAAACTATTAAGAGTTATAGGACGCGCACACTTAGCGTTAGAGATAGAGTAAATATTATAGGACGATTAAATGTTTGCTTTGGTGCACTCTAAGCAAAATAAGGGTTGTTAAGATAAGGGACTTGCTATTATAATACACACCAACCCTACTTTCGCACAATAAGAATATGGAGATAACATTTTCTTACTAAATAACAGTATGGCAGCCATAGTGCGAGCACAACATTGCGCTTATAAAGAAGAAGAAGCTTTAGGTATAATAAGCAAGGATATTAACCAGACTAATTAAACAGACATTATACCTCTAGTAGACGACTTGGAGATATTAGGAATCTTTAAGGATAAAGATAAAGAGGAGGGAGATAGTGTTACAGATACTTTAAGTACGGTATTATAACTACTTAGAGAAGAGTCGTAGGAAGCTAGTTAGTTAATATAGGTATAGTCTAGGATGGATCTGGTGGAACTATATAATAAGGAATAGTAAGTGAGTTACATAATGTTATATATAGTATATAAAGTATATGTAGTGTACGCTATGTATAACATGTATAACACGTACCTTACGTATAAGAGAGGATTTCTTAGGAGTATAGTTGTGTATTTAAAGGACCTTAGTCCCTACTATAGATAGTTCTCTCCTTGTAGTAAATCTTAGAATATAATTGGAGTTAATCTGTTAGGCAACTACTCTACTAGTTATTATTATGTTGTTGTTTTATTATACCTATATACCTAGCCTAATAACAGAACCCACTGTAGTCTAAGCTATAAGGTTCCGTTATACCTAATATATACTGTCTTGTACTGTCTTGTACTGTTTTCTACTGTTAGCTGGCCTACTACTAGCGCCTTGGCGGCTGCCCCTACTACTTGTATATAATACTCCCTTTTACCTCCTTCTCCTCTTTATACCACAATGTAGTTATTTAGCCTATTAGCATTATAGCACTGTAACAGTTTATGGTATCTCCTCTTGCGCCCCGCCGCGATCTTTATTCTCTCTAGTCCACTATCTCTATTTTCCTAGTATAATTGCGACCCGGCGCGACCAATAACACTATACTATAGTCCCAGATAATCTTAGTATAGTCCTAGATAATCTTAGTATTGTCCTAGACAATCTTAGCATTATAGCTAGCCTTATAGATTTTAATTACCTGGCCTAGATCCCCTAAAATGGGTGACTAGAATACCCTATTAGCGAATATACGCGAAGCGCTCGCCTACCTCTTTAATACCTCCTATACTAACATTGCCTAGACAATTAGGAGTGGTCCGGAGTACCCTAAGGACCTTAATATAGTAGAAACATTTTAGCACCTCTCTATATATACAACCTTTTTGACTAGCGTTAAGAGCGGTCTCTAAATAGTCTATAATAAAGGCCGGACTGTAAAGTCCTAACTTAAAGAAGCTTAGTATAGAATTAACTCCCTTAAAACACTTGAACTACGTATAAAACAATATAAATAGCAAGCTTTGGCATATACTAAGACTATATAAAGCCTAAGCTCTTAGATTACTACACTTACTTAAACTATTGCTAATAAGAATACTGCTACTGGCTCTCCTCCCCTAGCTAAGCCCTATAGAAAAAAGCGTAAAGCAAAAGACTCTACCCTATTTAATGGCAAGGGATTGCCAACTAAAAAATAAGAAAAATTTAAAATATAGGAAATAAAGATTTAAGGCGTTTTCTATAGAGATATAAAGTGCTTTAAGACCCTAATGGACGAAGTCCTCTATATATTAGATATGCTAATAGATAAGGCTTATAACTATATTAAGCATGGCCTTAATATGCTACGTATATACCCAAACAACCTAAGTAAATAGGCCTTCTCTAACCAAGAGTCTATGTTTGCGTATATAAAGAAGCACTATAAGACTATGGATATAACCTAAGCGGCTAAGAACAAATTAGATACCTTAAGCTAAGGTAAGTGTAATTACTAGTCTTAAAAAGCAGAGCTTGACAAGTTAATAATTAAAGCAAATAAGACTAAGGAACAAAAGGTAGATCTACTTAAAAAGAATATTTTATCTAAGATAAAGGACTTAGCCCTTACCCTTAGCCGCAAAATTGACGATGCTGACTATAAGGGCTGGAGTAAGTAAATGGACGTGTTTGCTTATAACCTATAGAACCACGCCCACTATACTAAGCTAAATACCGCTAAGCTAAGTACCGCTAGCGGCTATTGACCTACACTACCTAACAATAATACCTTAGCACTAGCACTATAGAATAACCTAATAGACCTTAACGCCGTTAAATTTGGCGGCGGTAGTAGTAGCCTCCCTAATGACGTCTGAAGATATTATATGGATAATAGACTCTGCCTGGTATATGGTTAACCTAGCCACTGGAAAGATACTTATGACCCTAAAATAAACCTAAATCCCCTTCTAATACTACCGCGCCAACCCCTTCCTAGCTGCGGCGGATTCTTTAGCAGAGGGATTAGTAACTGAAGCAATAACTATAGACGGGGACGTGGGTTTAGACACAGAGACCTACCCCTGTAATTTCTTTCCCTAATACAGCCCTAGCTAATGGTCCCGTATATAAACTATGGACAAGTGCTCCATGCCGCTACTAACCATAAGACCGGCTATGTCCTTGGTAAAGTACCCCCTAGCATATATACACCGTCGGAGACCGATATGTTAGGATATACTAGCTAAGACTATAGTTACTAGCTAAGCCCTATAATCTAGTTATTAAAAGACTAACCCTTGGACTAAGTCGCCTTTAAGGGTTAGAACTATATAGGGAGGAAGACAAAAGGATTAAATCTATACTACTAGATTAGTCAGACCTTATTCTAAGCCAGCTGCCACTTAACCTTAGAATAGTAAATAATAATAGGAATACTATTCTTATTTAGACCTACCTCTCCTTACTACGCAACCTACTCCTATAAGTTTTTATTAAAACAGTAAGCCTCGTTAATAGTGGTAGTATAGCACTAGCGTTTATAGACGAAGACTCGCTTATAAAAAAGCATAATATTATAATAAAAAGACTCCTAGTCCTAAAACCACTCCGCCTTGCTAACAGACTCCCATCTAGCTTTATTACCCACTACTTTATAGCAAGAATGATAATTAGCCACTATATAGAATCTATACTCTTCTATATCACGAAGTTATTACCCTTAATACTAGTAATTCTTGGAATGCCCTAGCTTAAAAAGCATAACCTAAAACCAGACTTCCCTACTCTAGAGCTTAAGTTTAACTCTGATTACTATGCCTACAACTGCCTCCTATAGTATGTTCCTAACTGTAACTAAGTAGTACCACGCGGACGTATTATATGGCTAACGCTCAGATACTATTAGCTAATAGTAGAAGAGGTGCCTAATACTAGTAAGCTAATATACGCAGTAAATAAAGCAGAGATTTTGGAAGACTGGACTACTACCTTATTCCTAAAAAAATAAACACTACCAGAACTATAAGTCCCCCGTATATACCCGCTTAACCTAGGTCAGCTAATAAGACACCCAACTTTAAGTTATTTACCGTATGTATATGTGACCGCACGTATAATAGCTAAGGGTGTTATAGCTAAGACTGAAACCAGAGCAATTAAGACCTCCCCCCTATAACGCCTAACCTTATACCTGTCTCCCGCGCGTACTGTGTAGGGCCGCCGCCTTGTTTCCGCCCCCCTGGGTTAACCAAGCCGTGCTAGCCTAGCTATAGCACTGGAGAACTAGACACGCCCTAACCTAGACAACATTAAATGCACTTATGCCATTAATTTTACCCAGTTCTGTAAATAAAAAGGCGTAAAGGTGATGAGGATCCATATAGCGGAGTTAGTAGAACTGGTTAAACAAGAAGAACACTAATAGCTGCTTAAGGAGCTACCTATAGGCCTAATAGAAGTACCGAACCTATTAGAAAGGTCTTTCTGCCGGCTAATAGAAGGTGATTATATAATGGAGGAAGCCTGTAAAGCGCTACCCCCTTATTTCTATAACTTCCTTAAGATAAACCTAATAACCAAGTCCGAGTTTCTACGCCGGAAGATAGTTAATACTAATATTAAGAAATTTCTAAAAGGCAAACTAGGATTAACCTATAAGGATATTTTATAACGCTTACTAAAAGAGTTTTATGAATATATTAAATACTTTCTCCCTAAGAACGTAGACAAGCTGCCCCCTTACCGACCATGGGACTACAAAATTGAGATTATACCAGGAAAGCAGGCCCTATACTATAAAAACAGACCACTCTCACCCGCTAAACTTAGCTGTGTAAAGAAGTGGATTGACAAGATGCTGGATAAGGGTTTTATCCGCAAATTGACCTTACTAGCCGCTATACTACTCCTCCTTGCAGCGAAACCTGGTGGTGGTATACGAATTTGCTATAACTACTAAGGCCTAAATATAGTTACTATTAAAAACCAATACCTACTGCTACTAGTCCGCGAGACACTTAACGCACTCTATAGTGCTAAGTACTTTACTAAGCTTAACGTAATTGCTGCGTTTAACCGGATCTGGATCGCGGAAGGCTATAAGTAGCTTACAGCATTTATCACCCGGTTTAGACTCTATAAGATACTAGTTATACCGTTTAGTCTCTATAACGCGCCCGCCACGTTCCAAAACTATATTAACTATATTTTATATAACGCCCTTGATGACTACTATACTGCGTATCTTAATAATGTCCTTATCTTCTTAAAAACACGCGCCAAGCACACGAAATACGTAAATGAAATTATCTAGAGACTTGGTAATACTGGACTCCAGATTAATATTAATAAGTCTAAGTTTTATGCTACTAAAACAAAATACCTTAGCTTAATTATCTTGACTAATAGCATAACTATGGACCCTAAGAAGGTGCAGGCCTTATAGAAATAGAAGGACCCAATGTTAGTTAAGGAACTATAGCAATTTCTTAGCTTTGCGAACTTCTACTAACAATTTATTTAAGGCTATTCCAAGGTAGTTGAGCCTATGACTAGGCTACTGAAAAAGAGCATTAGCTAGTTATAGGGCCCTAATTAAGCACAGGCATTCCAGACCCTAAAAACAGTGTTTACTACAGTACTGGTCCTAGCGTATTACGACTACATAAAGAAGACTATGGTAGAGACAGACGCCTTAAACTAGGCTTTAAGTGGAGTGCTCTATTAAGCTAATAAAAGTAACAAGCTTAAGCCAGTTATATTCTTCTCTGCTAAGCACTCAGCCCTTAAATGTAACTATAAAATATATGATAAGGAGCTCCTAGCAATTATTAAGGCACTAGAAGAATGGTATCCCAAACTATAAGAAACTAAGCAGCCGTTTGAAATTATTACGGACTATAAGAACCTCTAGACCTTTATAATAACAAAACAACTAAACTAGCGCTAAGTCTGCTAGGCTGAGTTCCTTTCCTAATTTAACTTTGTTATTACCTATAGGCCTAACACTAAAGCTATAATCCCAGACGCTCTTAGCCGCCTCCTAGGCGTTGTACCTGCCAATACTAATAACAAACGTCTATAACACTAAGACCGCGTTGTCTTACTACTAAAGAAAGTTGACCCTACTATCCTAGAAGAACTACTAAGCGAATCCTAAGACTAGGGCATTAAAGACTTTATTATAGTAATAGACCTAGAGTCTAAGAAAAAACCCCTTAAGGAGCTTATTAAGAATGCCTATAAAGAGAACGAACTTGCTAGGAATATATTAGCTGCGCTACGCAAATAGGAAGACCGTAAAGCACGCCATTAGCCTAAGCAGATTAGGAAGCTGCTCCGCTATAACAAATCCAAATGTTTAATTGTTAACGGCCTAATCTACTATAGGAATTAAGTATTTGTCCCTAATTTACCTGAACTCTAACTAGAAGTTATATACCGTATGTATAGTTTAGGCCCTACGGGTCACCTAGGCCACGTTAAGACACTAAACCTTCTTAATTAAACGTATTAGTAGCCAGGTATTTTATAGTTTACGGCTACCTTTGTAAAAGACTATACTCTCTACTTCCGCATAAAGACCCTACGCTTAGCACCGCCCGGTTTCCTAAAACCACTAGAACTACCAGTCCGCCTATAGACTAATATCTCTATTAACCACGTTGTTGACTTGCCTAAGTGCCTTTATAACGGTAAAACATATAGATATATCTTTGTCGTTGTTAACCGCCTAACAAAAATAAGACACTTTATTCCTATTACTAGCCTAGATACTAAGGAGCTTATTAAAGCATTTATCTACACCGTCTATAAGTTATACGGCGCCCTAAATACTATTATTTCTAATAGAGGCTCTTTATTCATTTCTAACTTCTGGCGTCGCCTAAACTAGCGCCTAAAGGTAACCCTAAGCCCCAGCTCCGCATGGCACCCCAAAACAGATAGTTAAACTAAGATTGTTAATGCAGCAATGAATAAGTACCTACGCGCCTTTATAAGCTTCACCTAAGATGACTAGGTAGATTGGCTCCCCCTTACCAAGTTTGCTAACTATAGCTATAACCCACGTCTAGGCATTGAACCAGCAGGCCCCTAGCCATTAGCCCTATCTATATATACAAAGAAGGAGTACCTATAAGCTAATACTATTGCTAACCGCTTTAAGCGCATCTTAACCCAGCTTAAAGCCCTAGCTCGTATCTCCCAGTGACAATATAAAGACAACGCTAATATAAAACAAGATAAAGGTATAATATTTAAAAAGGATAATATAGTTATGGTTAGCCTTGAAAATATAAAGACCAACCGGCCCAAGAGGAAGTAGGATAATAGCTAGGATGGACCCTAGCCCGTCCTAGCTGCCTATAGAGGAGCAGTCATAGTTAACCTCCTGGACTATATCCGTGTTAATAAGTCTTTCTACACTTTAAAAATCCGCCTCTAGTTCCCTAAAGAGATCTCTAGTTAAGCACGTATTAACAAAGAGGAACGTCGTAATATCACAGGCAGGATAGCCGAAAGGGATAACAACGGCAATATTACGGATAAGTGGGAATTTAAAAAAATCCTTAATATATATAATAAACAAATGGACGAGTATGGCTTAACATACTGTATTAAATGGAAATATTACAACGAGAAAACCTGGGAACCCAAAAAATCCCTAAAAGGGTACAAGCGCACACTATTAAAGTTCTATAAATAACACCCTAAGAAGCTAGGACCCCTAGACTGGGTATAAGATAAGGGAGAGCCATGCTAAGGCCATGGCCGACCACGAAGGTAATTTATAGTGGTTGAGATCTTATGGAACTTTAACCGCCGGTTAAAGTTATCTAATTAGTCAGTTTTTTGCCAAGAAGCGCCACGTGGTGGCGGTGTAGAGTTCTGCCGATTTTATTCGTTAAGCTGACTAATTAAGATTTTCTATACCTGGCATGGAAAATCGCTATTGGCTTGGTTAAGGGTAGTAAGCGGAAGCGATATCTTTGCAGCGAAAATAGGTTACTTATTTGGTTTAGGGACCAAACCTTCTAGGGAGGGGAGTACTGTTATGGCACTGTCCTAACACATACTGTCTTGTACTATCTCGTACTGTTTCCTACTGTTGGCTGGCCCACCACTAGCGCCTTGGCGGCTGCCCCTACTACTTATATATAATACCCCCTTTTACCTCCTTCTCCTCTTTATACCACAATGTAGTTATTTAGCCTATTAGTATTATAGCACTGTGACACCCTAGGCCGTAAAATATGGCCTAATAATAGTTTATAAAGAAACCTATAGGCCTCCCACTAGTTAATATCTGCTATATTAGCGCTATAAGATTCTACTAAAACTTAGTCTAACTTAATACTATTGCCTTTACCACCAGCTTATATAAAATTAATTAAATAATTAAAGAAAAGGAAAATAAGCTTAGCAAATAAAAAGGCAAGCTTATAGATAAGGAGCTAGTAGAATAGAAACTACCCTATTAATACTAGAAATTTAAGGACATGTTCTTTAAGGCAGTATTAGATATACTCCTGCCTTACCAACTGTATAACCATAAGATTAAGATTGAGCCAGATAAGAAAGATACACTTAGCTATAGCCCCCTTTGTTAATAGTCTACTGCTAAATTATAGGCTATAAAGCAGTACCTTATTAATAACCTAAATAAGGGCTTTATTAAACCTAGTTAAGCCCCTTTTAACTCGCCTATTCTCTTTACCAAAAAGCTAAATAGAGGACTTTGTTTCTATATTAACTACCGTAAACTAAATAATATAACCTGTAAGGACTGCTACCTACTACCCTTACTTAATAAGACTTTAATCTAAATAAGTAGAGCTAAGATCTTTACTAAGCTTAATATCCATTAGGCCTTTTACCGGATTAGAATAGACCCTAGATTAGAAGATTTTACTATATTTTAGACCTATTACAGAATATATAAATATAAAGTACTTCCTTTTAGACTAACTAACGGACCAGCTACGTACTAGCGATATATAAATAATATACTCTTTAACTACCTTAACAACTTCTATACAGCCTACTTAGATAATATTATAATCTACTTTAAGAATAAGTTAGAACATAAGGAGTATGTCTATAAAGTCCTATAATAGCTCCATAAGGCTAGTCTCTAGGCCAATATTAGGAAATTGGAATTTATTATTAAGCGTATAAAGTACCTAGGTTTTATTATTAGTATAAATAGAATTAAGGCCGACCTAGAGAAAATAGCTATAATTAACTAGTGGACACCCCCACGGACTATAAAAGGGGTATAATTATTTTTAGGTTTCTGTAACTTCTACTAACGCTTTATTAAGAACTATAGCAGGATTACCTAGCCTCTTAACCGCCTTACTAGGAAAAACCAGCTATTCTACTTTAACGCTATATATATACAGGCCTTTAATAAGCTTAAAAAACGGCTAGTATTAGCTCCCTTACTTGCCTACTTTAACCTAAAATGGCCCTTAATGCTAGAAACTAATGCCTTAGACGGCGTAATAGCTGGCATTTTCTCCTAAAAGTAACTAAACAGAGAATGGCACCCTATTGTATACTATTTAAAGACTATAATAAATGCTAAGCTAAACTACCACATCTATAATAAAGAAATGCTGGCTATTATCTCTAGCTTTTAGTAATAGCGTGTATAGCTAGAGGGGACCCCTAAGCCTATTAAGGTGGTTTTGGATTATAAGGCCCTAGAATACTTTATAACAACTAAGGCCCTTACGGCCCAGTAGGCACGCTAGGCGGATATCCTATCTTAGTTTAACTTCTTAATTATATATAGACTAGGCGCTATAAACCATGCGGATGCTCTTATAAGGTGTAAATAGGACCTAAGTAACTAGGTAGCTATAAAGATCTTATTATAGACCTAGACACTACTATAACTAGAGCACCTTAACCCCTAGATATAGGCAGAGCTAAATATAGACCCTTTAGATGCTGAGATATATTCTATTAACTCCACGGAACTTAACCTTATTAATAAACTACTATAGGTAAACCATATAGTCCCTTCTTTATAGGAGTACCGCGAAAAGGTAAAGGATACTACTAGCCTATAGTCCCTTAAAAACGGACTACTTAAGCACTAGGAATAGCTAGTGGTGGTAAAGGAACAGAATTTATGGACCTAGCTTATTACCAAAGTATATACCTATGTCTCTATAGCCTACCCTAGAAAGAATAAGACCTATAAGATTATTAGTAACCGTTACTACTAGCCTAGAATAGTTATAGATATTAACCGCTATATACAAAACTGTAATAACTACTATAGGTTTATAATTCCATAGGATAAAACCCTAGGACTATTAAAGCTACTTCTAATACTAGAACGCCCCTAGTAGTATATCTCTATAGACTTTTATAAGCTGCCTATAGACCATAACGGATATAATATAGTAATAATTCTAGTTAACTGCTTTGGTAAGTGCCCGTTCTTAATCCCCTATTATAAGGATATTAATACCAAGGAGGTAGCCTAACTATATATCTATTATATCTACTAAATTTATAGACTACTAGATACTATTATATCCAATTATAGGCTATAGTTTATATTAGCCTTCTAGAATAAGTTTACTTAAATTCTTAGTATTAAGCTAAAGCTTTCCATAGCATACTACCCCTAGATAGATAGTTAGATAGAGATTATAAATTAATACTTAGACTAGAGGCTCTGGCCCTTTATTAACTACTTTTAGAATAACTAGGGCAAACTACTACCCCTAATAGACTACGCCTAGGTAACCCTACCCTATAACTCTATAGAATTTATACCTATTTAGCTAGAAATAGGATACTTACCCTATATAAGCTTTAACTAGGAAAGACCAGAGGGGCTATAGACTATACGCAAAAAACTGTCTTATAAGGAAGCCTAGCAATATACTAAACACTTAAAAAAAAGCTTAGACGGTAGCCTATATAAATCTAGAAAAGGCCTAAAGATTAATAAAATAGTAGGCAAATAAGTATAGGCGTAAGCCTAACTTTACTGTAGATAATAGGGTCTAGGTTATAATAAAGAACTAAAAAATAGAACGGCCTAGCTATAAGCTAGACTATAAAATAGTAGAACTATATAAGATTCTTAATAAAGAAGGTAACTTATATAAGGTTAAGCTTCTAGACTTAATTAAAGTCTATCCTATCTTTTTACCAGATAAGCTATGGAAGGCTATAAATAACCTACTACCTAGACAAAAAAATGAGCCTCCCCTACCAATTTAAGTTAATAGCGATAATAAATGGGAAGTTAATAAAATACTAGCCTATAAACTAGTATAAGAAACGCTACAATACTATATCTAATAGAAAGGCTATAATTTAGACCTAACCTAGTACCCTACCTAGAACTTTATAGGCTACCCCTAAAGATTTAAAGAATTCTATAATTAATACCCTAATAAACCTGGACCCCTAAAGTACCTTAATAAGTAAATGGAGTGCTAGTATAGTAAAAATAATAGGCTGCCTATTAAGTATAAAGACAAGAATACCCTATAAATATAATATAGATATACAAAGCCTAAGGGCAGGCTTTTTTAGAGGGGGGGGTAATGTTATGGCGCTAGTGGAAAACGGTGGATCTTGACAGACGTGGATTATAGTAGACGCGAGTTACATAACTTAAGGACCACATAAAATATCGAGCGGCGCTGCTATTCTTCTCCTTTCTTTCTCTAGCTTTAGATCCTCGTTTATAGACTACCAATTGTACAGGCTTGCGCGTCCCTCATGCCGTGCTCGTGCCTCGATTGACTGAGTCGCTAACACCCATCTAGTACTAGCTGGCATTTGCCCCGCCATTAGAAACTCTTGGCATCCACCCCATATGCCATCCTGTGGCGAAAGTGCGTTTAAACACTAACCTCTCCCTTCATTCGCGTTTAAAAATTAAACGCCTCTCAAACAAGGGTGTGGTCAGAGCGGGTCGGCCACCCTCCCTACTAGCTCCCGCGAGCTCTCATCGGGTGCCATCTTAGCGTCCGCTAGCAGACTGAGTTTGCCGCAGGCTTCTTAAATACCATTCATTTAATACATTTGTCATCTGCCCACTTACCTTCTATCATCCGCCGCGTGTTATAACGAAAAAAAAAAAAAAATTTTTTATTTCTACAGCTTGATTAAAATGCTATCTTTTATGCCCCGTAGTGGACAAATTGCGCCCATTTTAACGGCTGGTCCCATTCCGTTTCTCTAACCGCGCTTACAGCTTTGTGCAACGCCAAGGCAATATCCTTGTCTTTTATCTCCGCATCTTCTTTGAAGAGCTCTCTATAGAATCCTTTCGCCACCTCTACACAGACTGCATCTGCTGACGGCCATAGACAACCGACAACATGCGCAAACCCGGCGACCTGAAACCCGCTGACGACATAAATAACCTCGTCCCTTAACCTCGCCGCTCCATTCTCCGCCGTTGAACAAGCCGAAAGATACGCGATCCTCACACGCGCTGGCTTTAATTTGGAGACGTTATGCACACTCATTGCGTCCTGGACAAGATATCCAGAATTATCCTGCTTCTGGAACACTAGCCCGCTCTTAGATGGGTTATTATTATTTATAAGTCCATAGCAAGCAAAATGGACAATACTGCAATGCTCCAGGCTTTGGATAATAAGGTGAGCGCTTAGATGATCATGCACTCCTAATATAAAATAAGTAGGAAGCATTTTCAAAACCGCTTCCTTCTTATATTTAACTCCGCGAAGGGTAGGTAGGCCGGGAGTAGTAGTCATAGTGGCTAGTAACAAGCTCTCTTCCTAAGTGTTATTCTTCCGTGGTCGTTCTCGGCTGTACGCGAGGGCCTTAATTAACGGCGTATAGGACGAAATTGCTCTTTTAAAGAGGTTTTTGTCTAATCTAGGTAAGTGATTCCCAGCAGCATGGAAGGGCATTAAGCTGGCAAGTCCCATTCCAATCCACCAGATCCTTAGGAGATCTTTCTTCTTTTACACCCTATACTTACACTCCATAATTATATCTCTTACACAGATATCCCAAAGCCAAGCCAGATATTTTCTAAAATCTTTATTATTAGACCCTAGCGCTTGCCGGCCTGTACTCCACTGCCTTTCTAACCACCTCCGAGCTTCAGGCGGATAAAGCTTCGGTAGTTCTAAGCTCTTGATATCAGAAGACGAGACAATAATTGCATGGCTACCCAGCTCGGTAACGTTGACCACGATAATATGGCCTTTGGATGCACATGCTCGCATCTCAGTCGGTATCAAGCCGAGGAGGAATTGTTTGAACCTATTAATGTCGCGAATCTTTCGGACATATGAGTCGAATGCTGCTATGCAGTCGCGACGCCGTTGTCGAGTATGCTTTAGGAGAAGCGGGTTGTCTTGCCCTGGAAGAGGAGCGTTAATCTTATTACGGAGGCTATTAAACTGACTGGCTAGCTTAGGATGCGTCTCCCTTAGTGTTGAGATGTCGCTTTAGTCGCCAATGAGCTGACTGAGAATAGTAGTCCGCCCCTTCTTAAGTATCTCCAGTGCCTGCTCAGGCTGGTTAAGTTGGAGGAAGATTGAACACGCCAAAGCAGCGAGTCCTAAGAAATACGACACGGCATACTATTAGTCACCGCGTTCAAGAGATCAGTTACTAACTGTCGGCAGTAGGTTAATAGCGTCCACGGCAAGTTAAGCTGCTGATTCCAGATTCCCCAACAGTCCCAGAACGTGTATAGCCTGGGCCGCAGCCTGGATGCAATAGAAAGGAATGCTATTGTCGCGCTTCCAGGCGTGTAAAAACGAATTGCCAGACTTTTCGATATCCACTAGGTCACCTATCTGCTCATACTAAGTCTCAAGCTTGTTTCCAAGGTTGTTCCAATACATTGCCTGATCCGGATGGTCTTCTGGTGTGGAGTTGACGGCCTGCTGTGCTGCTTGGATGGCCTCTTAAAGATCGGCCATCTTGCTCGTTTATTTATACCGGCTCTTAAGCTTATTTCTAAGGCTGCTCCAGCATGTTGCTCGATTTGGGTGGTCACTAGAGATTAAGTTAACGGCTTGCTGTGCCGCTTAGATGGCAGCTTCCAAGTCTGGCACGCCACCTGTTCACTCATAGCGGGCCACTAACTTATTTCCTAAGTTGTTTAAGTAGCATGCCCGATCTGCATGGTCGTCCGGAGTAGAGTTGACGGCCTGCTGCGCTGCTTGGATGGCGCTTTTGAGGTCGGCCTCCTTGTCTATTCGCTTATACCAGCTCTTGAGCCTGTTTCCAAGATTATTCTAGTACCCCGCTTGGTTTGGATGGCCTTCTAAAGTAGAGTTAATGGCTTACTGTGCTGCTCAGATAGCATCTTCCAGGTCGGCCATTTTGCCTGTTCGCCCGTACCAACAGCCAAGCTTGTTTCCAAGGTTGGTCAAATATATTGCACGATCTGGGTGGTCACATGGAGTGCAATCCACAGCCTGTCGGGCAGCTTGGATGGCGCTCTTAAGGTTGGCCATCTCGCCTGTTCGCTCATACCGACCACCAAGCCTGTTTCCAAGATTGTTCCAGCATCCCGCTCGATTTAGATGGCCTTCCGGAGTAGACTTGAGTGCTTGCTATGTTATTCGGATGGCACCTTTGAGGTCAGCCGGCTCGCCCGTCCGCTCGTACAGGACACCAAGTTTGCTTCCAAGGCTGTTCAAATATTCCGCTTGATTCGGGTGGTTGTCTGGAATTAAATTGACGGCCTACTGTGCTGCTTGGATCGCGTCTATTAGGTCGTCAATCTCGCCTATTCGCTCATCCGGCTTTGAAGCTCATTTCCAAGACTGTGCCAGCATGCCGCCAGATCCGGGTGATCGTCTGGCATTAAGTCAACAGCGTGCCCTGCTGCTCGGATGGCACTTTCTAGATCAAACATATTACCAGTTCTCTAATAGCGGCAACCTAACTTATTTCCCAGGTTGTTCAAGTAGCGCACCCGATCCGCATAGTTATGTGGAGTGGAGTTAACGGCTTGCTATGTAGCTTAGATGGCATCTTCTAGATCGGCCATATTACCAGTCCGCTTATACCGATGACTAAGCTTGCTGCCAAGGCTATTTAAAAAGCCCGCTCGCTTTAGATGGCCGTTGGGAACCAAGTTAATGGCCTACTTTGCTAATCGGATGGCCTCTTCTAGGTTTGTTATAAGGCCTATTCTCTTATATTGGCTTTTAAGGCTGTTTCCAAGATTGTTTAAGTAACCTGCTTGATCCGGATAGTTATTTAAAGTTAAGTTGAGAGCTTACTATGCTGCTTGTATGGCGCTTTCCAAGTCAGCTATATTGCCAGTCCGCTTGTACCAACATCCTAGCTTATTTCCAAGGTTGTTCCAGCACCCTACTCGGTTTGGATGGCCTTCTGGAGTAAACTTGAGAGCTTGTTATGCTGCTCCAATGGCATCTTCTAAGTCAACCAGCTCGCCTATTCACCTATACCGTCTCTCTAACATTACTCCATAGTTATTAAGACGGCTAAGAAGCAAGTCGCTCTCCTCAGGTGTGGTCTTAATAGATAATGCGGCCATGGTAACGGCATTATTAATTAAACCCAGTTTGCCAGTGCGGGTATGTTCTTTATACGCCTCCATTGCCATAAATGTCAAAACCTTCGTAGGCTTAATGCCCTAATCTTTTAGTTGCTTAATAAGCTTTAAAAGTTTATTGCTCTCTCCTGTTACTACTTATTTATCCATACCGCCTAAATTACTGCGTTAACTGTTGTAAATATCTTAGCTTTAAAATTTACCTTATAAGAACAAAATAGACTTCTAGTGCGCTTGTGGACAAGCTACATTGTGGTATTAAAGTGCTATAATCTTTAGAGGCTATACATGCGTCATCCTTCTAATGCAGTAGACCACTACTAGCTACTAGCGCCTCGCCACTAAGTGTGCATACTATATAGTCGGCTCCGTAACGCCTAAGCTAGCAACTTCAGAATCCCAGTTTAAAACAAATTTTAATTCCTTTACTCTCGTATATCTATCACGCCTATATAATCTAATCTTTAAGGGTAGCTAATATAGATACTTTAATAATAGTAGTTATCATGGCGCTAAGTAGCGTAATCCACTACGTAAACCGACCGTGGACATACTACTACTTCGCCACATAACGTGCATAATACCCTACTACCTTGGCTAAAGGCTCCAGCTACTACTAAGAAAAGCACCGCAGTGGGTAGAATATTTAACTCTTTCGGAGTTAAATCCTATACAAATACTTCCCACCTAATCTCAACCCGAATTTAGCCATAAAGGTAACAGTTATTTCTTCCAAGTTATTTCTACCTCGGGGTTCTATTAAACTCGGACGGCTTATAAAGTCTATTAAGTATCTAAACAACTCCTACCACAATCTGCCATTTTCGCCAGCTCTGGAAGGGACCTCTAGAGTTTGCAACTAGTATAAGAGAACATTACAAGGCGATTACAGTGCCAGCTTTACATTAAAGCTAATATTCCTTATATCTTCCGGATTTACAAAGTAAACAAATAAACGGATTTAAATTGAGACGGATACAGTTAAAACGTATACACTAGACAATTCAGAAGCTTTGTTTATGGAGGCTATAAAATTTAACACAACAAGAATATGGATTAAGCGTGCCATTAGCGGCAGTAGAATCTACTTTGTGGTTGGGTTTCATACTATAACAAACGCGCGCATTGTGCATAAGTTTAGTAAAGACCGTTAGTTTACCAGTAAGGTAACTGTTCCTATTAGGTTGTTGCTTGCAGCCGTTGGTGCCATTACCCCTTTTAGGAAAATTATTAACCCTGCTATAGGTAGAGATTGGCAAGTAGTGGATAAAGAAAAGACTTAGTTTCTTACACCTAGAGAGCAAATCTGTACTTTACAATATCGCAAGGTTTCTTATTGTTGGCTACATAGTAAGAAACTTAAAAACCTTAGACTGGCAGAAGTACCTTAATAGACAGCTGGCAAGAGTTAGTGGGAGGCAAAGATTAATAAAGCAGAAGATAAGCCGGATTTTCTTAAGATAGAGGCTGAGGAAATAGAGCAGCCTAATAGAGAATGGGAAAAGGAAGAAGATGGAGACGGCGAAGTTCTGCTAATGCATTTTATTAAAGAAAGCGATGGATTTTGACAGCAATTGGTTCCAATAGCAATCTAAGTTCAGCTAGCGCTTATGTAGCGTTAGACGAAGAATATAACATTATGTTATTTACAATTATGAAGGCACTCATATCTTGATATTTAGGCTAGGAGTTCCGGAATCGCGAGCTTAACTTAACTGACGCGGCATAGCGCATAGTCCTAGGCGTAGGGCTATTGGCTATATGTAACTCCCAGCCCTTAGAGGCATCCCGCATGCGCAAAGCCAGCAAGTTAAATGTGTGTTCATTTTGTTAGTACAACTGCAAATAGCTTTGCATCTATGCCACGGCACATCTAGTGCAATTTGATATTATCTCACCGGGTGGTCTTTTGGCGTTAAGTTAACGGCTTACTATATAGCGTTAATGGCGGCTTCTAGATGGGTCATATTGCCTGTATTTACAACTATAGGGTTATGCTAAAAAGGCAGTATAAAGTAATAGGCGAGATGACTAATCTTAAAGAGGCAATCTAAGCACCTAACAGAGCTCTACGAGCGTTTTAGTGGCGAGCACCATAACTTTAGAGGCATACAATATGCACGGTCTCCAAAGATCAGAATATCATAGCATAATAGATAACCTCGCGAGCTGGAAGGGATCCATTCCAATTATCTATATTTAGAAATTCTAGCTTATACACCTTTAGTCATTTAACACGCATTTTATGAACACCTTTGTCGAACTGGATCGTATTTCCTTACTACTATCTTGATACTGGCTTCAAGTCTAGAACCCTATGTCTCAATACCCCGCTCCTTACCTCGTATGTCCTATCGAATGTCTTATCGAATGTCTAAATACTTGTTTCCATTACCGAATAACGACGTAGTCGTCATTCTATTTGCAACCTATTTGTTACCTATCTGGTGTATATATAGAGGCTCTAGAAGCCCTCTTTAATAGTCAGAGTTCTTATACCTGGTTGTCCGTTTAACAGTTATAAGCCTGGTCCGTCTACTAAATTATCTTTAATTCCAAAGCCTTTATTCTAATTAATTATTATCTTAATTATAGATAACTATAACAATAAATTCTCAACAAGAAACTAAACCCGTTATTGTATTATCCGTAATCCTTATAAGCCCAAATAATTAGGATAAATGGATTAAGGTAATTAAGTTAAAAGCAAATAATAATCGTCTCTAGGAGTATATTAACCTATTAATACCCAAGACTAAATTGCCAAAGCTTAAAGAACCTGTTTAAGCCTTACCTAAGGATGCCAATAGCCGGGGGATAACGAAGCTCGTAGAGCTAGATAAGGAGGAGAAGAAGGAGCTTTGTACGCTCAAAGCCGACCATAAGGAAGATATAAAGCTATACAGAAAACAGCTGTTAGCTTTTAATACGTTGCGCAGCTATATCTAAAGCTTAATCTTACGTACCTACCTTATCTACACGTTTAAATGCGTCACTACCTATAACATCTTGGTGTTACTAAAGCAGAGAATTGCTCTAACTAATAACGCCTAAAAGCTTCAAGCAGCCACCTAGTATGTAAAGCTTAAGAAAGCGCCTTAAAACCAGAACTTTAAGGTCTAGTTAGAGGAGTAGGAGAAGGTATACACTAAGTATAAGAAGCTAGGTCTACCTAAAATAAATAGTAACTGTTTAGTAAGAGACTTTGTATATATAGTCGATTTAATTACACTAAGCTAGTCCAAATATTGGAAGAACTAGCTTAAAAGGATAGAGTGGAAGAAGGAGAAGCTTCCTGGCTTCTTTAAACTAGTTAAAATCTACTAAAATTACTGTTGTATGGAGCTCGCCTAAAAGGGTAAAACCCTATAAGGATCCTTTATAGCCACCTTTAAGGACAAGTTAAGCGAGTCACTGAATTTAAAGCCTAAGTTAAAGTTTAAATTGTTAGTAGATAAGTAAAAGAAGAAAAGGTAACCGCCGCCAGAGTGCCTATGCGGAAAGCGTTACTACTTTAATAAGTGCTAGTATATTCTAGAGTCGATTCCTCGCCTATTATGGTTTAAACTAAGTAACAAAATTTAGAAGAAGGTGGATAAAAAGATTGCTAATATAACGCCCGAAATTAAGGCTCGTATTAAGTAAATTAAAAAGGATGATTAAGCTAATAAGAAGCTAAAGGAAGGCAACTAATAGAGCTCTTAAGAGCCTAACGGAGGCTTTACAGTTTATTAAGTAGGAGCCTATAATACAGCTTCCAGTTATAAGCTTTGTAATAGTGTTATTCTTAACTTAGGAACTAACCTATACGTTATTAATAATTAAGCTAGATTTGTTAGCGATATTAAGCCTACCTTAGACTATATCTATACGGGCTCGCATATTAAAGAAATTAAAGGCTATGGTATAGCTATAGTTACGATTAACCACCTAAAAGGGAAGAGGTAGATATAGCTTTTAGGAGCAGCCTTTATACTAGGCTTTTATACTAACCTAGTATGCCTCTAAAAGCTTAATAATAAGGGCGTCTATTAGAATAATAAAAAGAATACTCTTTACTATAGCGACAATATAACATACGCCTACTATGGCTACTACTATAGTTAGAAAACCATTAAATATAATAAGCTAAAGAAAGACTCACCGGAGGCTTCCTTTATAACTTAATTAAAACTAGTAAAGTATTTATTAAAGCCTCTGCTAAATTAGGCAGAAGGTTACGTATAGCACTAGCGATTAGGCTATATAGGAAAAGAAGTAATTATATAACTACTTAAGTTAGTAACGGGCGCGATTCTAAAAGGCCTAATAACGGTAAAATATAAAGCGTATAGAGTAAGTAAAGCTTATAAGGTAATATCTAGAAGAACACCAACTTAGTTAATGGTTCCTTTCTATAAAATCTACCTTAATTTAATACCCGGAATAGTTGTATTTAATAGCAATAAGTACGCGGTATACTTCCTTAATAACGCAACGCAAATAAATAAGGTAGATATGATAGTTAAGAAGTTATCCCTTACCTAAAGAGTTATTATATATTGCAATATTATTAAAAGACGATATGGCTTTAAGGTAGCCATAATCTATATAGATAGAGAGATATCTCTTAGAGACAAATTTAAGGATTAGACAGCTAAATAAGGAATTACTCTTAAAAGATTAGCACCTAATACTTAATTATAGAATGGTCCAGCGGAACGATCTAGGGGGGTAATAATATAGAAGGCTCGGTGTATAAGGATTAAGGCCTATCTACTAGAAGAGCTAACGCTAGAAGCCTATAAAGTAGCTGCTTATCTACTTAATCGGACGCCTAGTAGAAGACTTGGGTAGAAAATACCTTTCAAGAAAATCTAGTTAGTAATAGGTATAACACCACTGAAACCTAATATAGGATACCTATAAGTCTATAGCTGTAGGGCCTATCCTCTTAAATATAATATTCCACGCCTAAATAAGCTCGCGCTAAGGGCCCATATAGGATATCTAGTAGGGTATAATTTAACGAATATATTCCAAATCTATATTCTGGGTTAGAGGAAGGTTATCAAAATAAGAGATATAAAGTTTAATAAGCAGTTGCTCTATAATGACTTACAGCCAGATCTTACGAATGTACTCTAAGTAAGGACTGACTAAATATTGGAAATTATTAATGTCCGTTAAATAGAGAATCTCTAAGATAAATTAGAATTATTGTTTAATAAAAGTAATAAGACTCTAGATAAGATTCGAGTTAATACTAAAGGAAGATAATAGGTGGATTCTGGTGGAAATTAAGAGGAGCCTAATACTAAAAGTAGTAAGTAATAAGATTTAAGCTCTAAAGATAATTTAGCTCTAGGGCTTCCTACCCTAGATAAGATACTAGAACCTAACTTACTGGAGCCTCTACTACCGTCCTTAAAGATCTTAGTAAAGAAGCAGCACTATATTATAGTTCTAACTAATAAAGCTAAGCTAAAGAAGAAGATTAATGGTAATATAGGGGAGTAAAATGTGGTTAAAGGAAAGAGACTTAAAGATTAATTAAAAACCTATATAGGTTTTCTTGCTAACGTCACCAATAACTAAAGCCTTTAAGCTTAAAGATTAGCCTTTAATGTAGGGCTTACCTTTTATAAAAAGCTGTACCATAATTAGCTCCTACTGCCGCCTAGGAATTAGAAGGAGCTTTAAAGACATTAATATAAGGAAGAGTTTGTGGCTACTGCTAAAAAGAAATACGCGGACCTTTAAAATTGAGGAACGTTCTAAGTCATTAACAAGACAATCTATATTAAAACTGTGCCTGTTATCTAGGTATTTACCTATAAGACTAATAATAACGGATATCTAATAAGGTTTAAGGCTCGTCTTTACGTAAGAGGTGACTTATAAGAGTCAGTTTATAAGGACATGTATACCGTAACTCTAGCAGTAAAATTGTTTAGAGCCTTAATGGCTATTGTTATAATATTCGACCTAGATTACTAGCAGGGCGACGCCGTTAACGTGTTTGTAAATAGCGAGATTAACGAGGTTGTGTATATTAAGTATCTAGATGGATTTCTAATTAAGGGTAAGTGCCTATTGCTTTAACGAGCGCTCTATAGATTGTGACAATCACCTCTACTATAGCATAGTGACTTAACTATAACACTAAAAAAGGAAGGCTTAAAGCTAGTGGCGGAGGAGCCTTACCTATATTATAACAATTGGCTAATAGTCTTCTTTTACGTTAATAATATTATAGCTGCCTATAGGAAGAAGGACCTACTTAAGCTTAAAATATTTAAGGAGCACCTTATAAAGAGGTACAAAATAAAGGACTTAGGTGACCTTACCTAGTTCCTAGGGATTTAAATTATTCGCAACTAAGAGAATAGGAAGATTTGGCTTAGCTAGAACTCCTATATTAATAAGATTGCAATAAGCTTCGAAGTTAAAGATTATTGTAAGGTATATATACCTATAGGAATTAAGGAGCTTAACCTAAATCCGGAATAGGCTTTTAAGTAGGACACCTATCTATACTAGAGGAAGGTCGGATTAATACTCTATATAGTAAATATTACCCGTCCAGATATAGCAAAAACGGCAAGTAAGCTGTTGGAATTCTTATGAAATCTGTTACTAATATATAACGGAGCTGCTATAAGGGTAATTACCTATCTCTATTAATTAAAGACCCTTGTAATTAAGTTCTTAAAGGAGAATATAATAAACTAAATATTTATAAAGGCAAGCGATGTATTGTTTAGAGATAATCTAGTTAATAGGAAAAGCATAGAAGGCTACCTGTTTACCTTATTTAGAGGACTAATTAACTGGCGATCGACTAAGTAGAAATTAGTAACAAAATTAAGCACGGAGGCAGAGCTTCTAGCTTTATCGCATACAGCTACCAAGTTAATTTAGTAGCAGCGATTCTTTAAAGAAGTCGGATTTGACACTAATAAAAAGCAAGTAATCTACTATAATAATATATAGACGATACAACTCCTTACTAAAAGCAACGCTGAGCTTAATACTAAGCTCTAATACGTCGATATCTATTACCACTGGCTCCGCTAGGAAGTTTGTGAAGGAAGGATTAATATTAAATGGGTCCCTACTGCGGATATAACAGTAGATGGCTTAATAAAGGCTCTGCCTTATTAAAAGCATAAGACATTTGTTTAATAATTAAACCTCATTAATATTAAGGATCTAATTTAATTTGATTTGGATGATATTTAGGCAAGGTAACTCTATAGGGGATTTCTTAAACTTAACACCAAATTAATATTATGACTTTTTGTAGCAGCCCAGAAGGCTCTGTGTAGCTAGGGGGGTGTGTTAAACTAGATCGTATTTCCTTACTACTATCTTGATATTGGCTTTAAGTCTAGAACCCTATGTCTTAATACCCCGCTCCTTACCTCGTATGTCTTATTGAATGTCTCATTGAATGTCTAAATACTTGTTTCCATTACCGAATGACGACGTAGTCGTTATTCTATTTGCAACCCATTTGTTACCTATCTGGTGTATATATAGAGGCTCTAGAAGCCCTCTTTAATAGACAGAGTTCTCATACCTGGTTGTCCGTTCAACAACCTTGGACAGACAAATAGCTGCAGTAAATAGCAACCAACTCTTAATTCTCTTAAACTCTAGGGCAATAGAGGCCTACGAAGAGTATACACGCACGCTTAAATTGGATTTAATTAATGCTGCGGTCGCCTTGGCCGCAGCCTCCATCCAGACCACACCTGAGGAGAGCGGATCGCTTGCAAATTGCAGTTTTTTCACTATGGGGCATAAGCTAGAGCACTTTAATTAAGTTTTAGCAAGCTTTTAACTGTCTCTGGAAGGAATTAAGTCATGGGAAGCTACGGTGTAACGGAATATCCACTAAGTCCCATAGCCTCAATTTCATGCCTTGCATGCTCCAATTCATTTTTAGGTGACTTCTTTGCTGCTGGTGGCTTATTTGCAGCGCGTTTGCGCATAGTGCTTCCGCGAGCTCTACCTCCCACGCCAGCATCTTTTCTTATCACACTTCCTCTGTGCCTGGACAAGGTCTTCGTAGCTCCTCACTTTTGCCGTACCGATTACAGTTGACCTCATTGACGCTTGACTTCTGCTTTCGTTGTTCGGTTTGAACAAGACCCTATTCTTATTGAGTAGGAGGGCTCGCTCGGCAAACGCCTTTTCGGCTGCATTACCCAACTTTAGCAGACGAGAATTCGCCGGATTCTTCTAGGCGAGATATGGCCAGTTATAGATTCATTTTGAGGATACGACGTCGTCGTACAATATGTTCGCCACATCTATAGTCGCCTAACTCGATAGCTTACCAGGCTGAACATCGCTGCAGGACTGGATAGGACTGCCGAATATGGCGTTTGGCGCTTCCAGGAGGCGATGGGGTGTCACTAGGTCGATGGTAGTTGTGAGCTGAAGAGCGCCCATCGCGCCAGATGCTACCTTCTAATTTCGAGAGAGTACGTTTCGCCTAACTCCCAGCTCTCTGCTCTTTTGTTTCCTACTGATCCATCTGACTTAGAAAAGCCATCACTATGTTTCGACGCTTAACGTCAGCGCTTCGAGGACAGAAAGAGTCTGGAGTGACTGATTGTGAAGCAGCCTCTGGGATCTATAATTCTCAGCCTACAAAAGGCCTCAATGCCCAGGGTCGCTGGACAAGTTCTGGAAGGGTTAGCGATGGGCAAAAATCCTCCAACTACGACCTCTATAGTTTCTCTTCTGACGATGACCTTGAACCCGACAATGACGATAATGAAGATGACGACTTGTAAGTACCAACCAGTTGTTTGGGTATGGCAGCATCTAAGCACTAAATTTACGCAGCATCGAACCTCATATTCTCATAGTTGATTTCAGCGACACTCTCTGTGCTCTTCGTGCTGCTATTGAGGCGGAGACTAATATTGCGCCACGCAATCAGCACCTTTTCCACGGTGGTCTGGAACTCGTCACCAATAATAGTCTCCGTGAGCTACAACTGAGCAATAACGATATTATTATAGTCGAGGGGCCTCCGGTGAAGCTTGATTAGAATTATTAAAAGTACTAAATTAAAAAGTTCCGGTTGCAGAAGAGGTAGGATACCGACGTAAAGAAAGAGTACCTTTATGCTTGGATCCTGACGCTTACTTGGGAGTTCTCTGATCTTCCTGACTTGGATAATGAGGTTGATAAGGTTAAGAGGACATTTGACAAGAGGGGATATAATGTTAAGCACTATGAGATAGAGATGAAGCTCTCCAAAGCTCCAGGATTGATTGAAGGCGTTTTTAAAATCTACTAGTGACGAAAGAGATAGCTAAACGCTTTGGTTGATTTTCTACACCGGACATGGCTGCCGCGATCCTAAGACGAATACCCCAATTTTGGGCAGGTAAGCACATTCATCTCGAAGATACCCTCAGCGTTGACAAAGCTCTCACAATCCGGTTTATTTTAACCAAACTCTGATGTTGATACCTGCTAATTTTTCGTCTTAGCTACAGAAGGCAAGGATCTAAGGTCCACTGGGGCGACATTAAAGAGCTCATTTCATACGCGACCAGCGACATGCTGATAGTCCTCGATTGTTGCCAAGCAGGTGGAGCTAATGGACGCCCCGACCCTCACGACCTCAATTTCGACGCGCCGAGAATACAACACGCGTACGTAAAGCATTGCCTCATTGCCTCGAGATGGGATCGAAATACCTACGGCGGTCTGATTTACGCTATCTGTGATACTATGTCCAGATGGACGAAGGATATGGATCCCCTCGATACAGACACTTTACTTACTGCCGTGACCTGGTGGTTTGAAGAGCGCAATTCGTAATATCCTGGTTGTGACCTTCTTGTCCTTCAAGAACTAGGCTCAGCCCTTTCCGGATCGTGATGTGCGGGTAGTGCCTGCTTGAAAAGCAGACATGGAATTGGATACCGGCCGATACAGCGAGTTCGCCAACATGTTCAAAGAATGATACCATGTCCCGGATCTGGTGTTCCTCGCATTCATCCAAGGCGTCGATGAAACGTACTACGGAAGACTCTCCAAGGAGTTGTATAGTTTCTTCTAATAGTGTCTTTAGTGATTCGACACTCCATTGGTGGTATGTGCTGATACTTGGCTTTGAGAGACTAAGCGAGTCAAAAACGCGTTGAAGTGCTGGAAGTTGTTTAAGGAGTTGTAGTAACAGCGACTGATATGTCCCGATCGTCGACTTCTCTAGGCCTTCGCCTCGCGCATTAAAGAAGAATAAGATGACTATCCTGTCCTTCATTGTCTTGCGGGCATTAGCAAGAGCAAACTTCATTAATGTTGACTTTCCCGTTCCAGGGTTCCCTTTGATCCACAAGAAGCCATGATGTGTGGCCAGTTTAGTGGCATTGAGCCAGTTGAGGTATTCGGACTTTTTTAGCAGCCATTTGCATGTCTTGGCGTGGGCGTTCTTGATAGTCAACTGGCGCGTATCGATTTGGTTAAATCTCAACGAGTCTAGCAGCATCCATTTTGGCTTCTCAGACTCTTCAATCTCCTTTTGAAGCCGAGCCAACGCCTTTTCCCGTCCTTCGCCGTATATGAGCGGCATATGGATGTCGAAAATGCCTAGTAGAGAATATGCCGCGTCTTCTTCACGTTTTGTATCGCGTTTTGCTGCCTACGACATGCGCTCATTCATACTAAAATGAGACAAAGGACTTCCTCGAAGGGCTTGGGTGGCGATTCCAGTTATCTCATGGAGAGTTTGCTCCAGTGATTGCTTGTCACCGAGCCGCTGTTTCTCCTTAGAGAAGAATTTAACTGATGCTGGAGCGATAAGCTCTTGAAGCGTCCAGCCACGAGTAAACCATCTGCTTCTCTTGAATGCAGGTTTCCATCTTCGAGAGAACTCGTCTTCCGAGTCGCTGACTGAAACATCAGACAAATACACGTAGCATCTTGCCGCATTTTGGTACTAGCGAAACATTGAGTTGATTGCCTCTGAAAGCTCCGCGCTGCTTGATTTGTTAATACAGCAAGTGTTCACCCAGAAGAACTGTAGGCCGTCACCAGCAGCTTGCTTTCCGCAGAAGCGGATCTTGCTATAGCCAGTCTTGCTTTTGCCCGAACCGTCCACTAGATCTTTAAAGGTAACCTCTCCGTTATCCGTTCCCCAAGTATGCGAAAGGATAGCATAGTGCGGGATGTTTTTGCCAATAAATTCAACCAGGCTGAGTTCACCGTCGTCTTCAAGCCGCAAAAGACGCATAAGGAGAGGAGTGTCAGAGAGCTGTGGCTAACGAAATGATATAGAACAGATGTAGCAAGACGTGCACGGATTGAGGATCAAAGAACTGCGACAGTGCTGGCTGGCAGACTCATGGAAGAAGGCGCGAGTTGGGGACGATGGTGGGGCATAGGGCAGTGCAAAGTGGCTGGGCTTCGAAGGCTCAACATCACGTGGCCTGGAAAGCTGTTTTAATAAGCGATACCGGACAGCAATGTGGATGATTTGGCACTTGATGTCGCCACCGTCAGCAGGGAGGGTGGCTGACCCGCTCCGGCCATAGGGTTGTGACGCCCTACTTTTTAAGGTTAAGAATAGAGAAAGCAGAGAAAGTGGGCAGCTATAGTATTGGAACGAAGAACTATTATGGGCTTGCCGCTATTAGTTAAGCACTAGCCCATAAATTACATAAGGTGGATAAGTGGCATAGTTGCTAAGTTAACTGAAATGTTAACTAAGCGACTATTACCATTAAACTTCGCGATGCGGCCCAACTTATAATATAATATATGGCTATGTCTACGTTACAGACTTCTCTAAAGGACTATAAGCATATTACACCACCTTTAAGCTTTATAGGCACGCCTTTAACGCCTCTGCTAACCGATAAGAAAGCCTTTACACAAGCTCCTAAGAGATAACGCGCTTTTTAAGATATTAAAGCAGAGAAACACATTAAGCAACACCCATAAACAGAATTTTAGCTTATATAAGAGGAATACAATAGGTTAGAACGCCGGCTTAAGCGGGATAAATTGCTATTTGGGTATATTAAGGGCAAGGTACGGTACATAGGCTAGAATTTTATAAGGTTGACATAGATATAGTATTCAATTTAATCTATCTCCCTATTAATTGCCAATTTTTTACCTATAAAGAGGCTCTATATAGGAAGGAGCAGCTAAATCTATCTATAGCAATAAGTAAGGCTTAAAGCGCCTATAATAGAGAAAGGGAAAAGGAGTATATTAGCCATAAAAAGGCTAGAGCAGAAGAAGACAGGACAGTAAAGGCTAAGGAGATGCCCTTATAGCAGTAAAGAAGAAAAAGAAAAGAGAAAGGAAGAACTATAGTAAGGCAGGCTAATAGAGGAATTATAGAGCTTATTTACTACTAGCCCTAAGGAGCGCAGCCACCTTTACATTCCTATAGTCTAGGAACTTTAGGGGAGACTTCTTCTACAGAGCCTACTCCTCCACCTTTATTATCTGCTAGAGCTTCTAGACCACAAATAGGTCTGTTATTTTAGCTATAGTAGCACCTCTAGCCTTCTATAACGTGTCTAGCCACCACTTTCCCTCTATCCTCGCTATAACGGCAGAAGACTTGTCCTAGAAAGGACTAAGGCTAAAACCCTTATCTCCGTCATGTATATTATGCATTAATACAACATTAAGCCTATAGGTCTTGGCCAACTCTAGTATCTACTCCTTACTACATCCTCTTTAGCGCAATCCTACTATACCTTATAGCCTTCTAGTATATCTAAAGCCTCCCCTTAGCATTATTATCACGGAGTAAGTACAAGTGGTGATAATATATAGCGAAGTAGATATTATTAAGCTATGTACATGAACTGTGTAATAAAGTCAAGACATTGCGTAAGGAGAGAAGGTAAGGAAACGGGAAGAAAGGGTATATATCGCTAGTTTGGTTGCTTAGTTAACACGTGCACGGAGCAGAATAGGATTCAAGTAGCGGTCCTGGCAGAACTTGGCAGGATTTGGTAGACTTAGCAGAATATAGCAGAATGCGGCAGATTGCTGTTAGATTGCTATAGATTACCGTCAGATTGCCATCTCATGGTCGGTCTCTTCTTGCTGCGTAGGTAGAAACAGGTAGACGTGTATAAGGTGTTACGGAGGAGTCCCGTGACAGTACCCCCCCTTTAAACTCGAGCTTCTGTGAGATGGGGCTGAGGTAGTTCTAGGTGGAGTTCATGAAAGTCTTCTACGGCTTGTATAAGTCCTACAGAGTCAACAGGTTCCCATAAGGGCTCAGTAAAGCCTCTCTATTTCGTAAGATACATATATTTGCGTTTCCGTTTATTGTACTTAATGTCGTCAACTCTTTTAACGAGGTATTCATCCTCACCATCTACTTTAACTGGTGGGGGAGGGTCTTAGATCTATCCAGGTAGGGCGTCTAATATAGGGGCGGCAGGGCGGAGGACTAACGTATAGAATACGGGGTAGATTTTAACCGTATCAGGGAGCTTTAGTTAGTAGGCATAAGGAGAAACAACTTTTTCAACCTTATAAGGGCCGGCGTTCTTCCAGTTAAGTTTCTTAGTAGGTTATTTTATATTTAGATTTCTTGCGTCTAGCCAAACAAAGTCACTAATTTGGTAAGCTAGTGCTAGGGTTCGGTTCTTATTTGCTGCGGCTTTATAGACAGACTAGGCCTATGTTATTTTATTAGTAAGGAACTCTTATAGTTCTTCCATCTTCTTTACAAATTCATTTGCTTCTGCAACTTGTAAGGCCTAATAAGCTAGGCGAGGAATATTACTAAAGGGTTTAAAACCTATTCGCGGGTGCTGGCTGTAATTAGCCAGGAACGGGGAGACCTTTATAGTTTCTAAGACGGAGTTATTTGCAGTAAACTTAGTAAATGCAAGCCAGTCTATCCAGTTGTCCTATAAATACGACGTGTATATCTGAATATACTGTTCCATTATAGCATTTGTACGTTCTGTTTAACCATCCATTTCCGGGTAATATGCTGTAGACAACAGCGCTTTAATATGGAGTTGGGTAGTTAGTTCTTCCTAGAACACCAAGATAAACTAGCAGCCTCTATTAGAGACAATCGTTTTAGGAAGTCCGTAGAGTTTCTATATATAATCTAGGAACAGTTAGGCAATGGTAGGTATTAATATATTAGGGCAGGCGATTAAGTGTCTCATTTTAGATAGTTAGTTTATAACTACCATAATATTCACACAGCCTTTACTTATGGGGAGATTAATAATGAAGTTAATTAAGATATCCTTCCATCTTCGGTCTAGAACAGGCAGTGGCTTTAGAAAGCCGTTGTACTTCTTATGCAAGGCTTTGGCTCGTCAGCAGGTGTGACAGCTAGAGATATACCTTCATGTTATATTATGTATATTTGGCCAGTAGTACTCCTATTAAAGCAGCTCTAGGGTTTTTCCTCGGCCTAGGTGGCCGGCTATTAGTAGATCGTATACGTGTTTAAGGAGCTTGAGCTTAAGTTTGTTGTGGTTAGGTATAACTAGGCGGTTCTGGTAGTATAAGCAGTCTCTATAAGCTTCACATTTACTTAAAGAGATCTTTTTAGAGTGTCTAACGCCATCTTAAATTAACTTAAGTGTCTCTTAGATAAACTCGTTATTTGGGTATTCATTAACTATAATCTGCTTAATTAATTAATTAGTTATTTCAAGGACGTATACTATAAGGTCTTTAGCTAGGGGATTAAATAATTTAGGGCGAAGCAGTGTTTAATTACAGTAGGCGCGCGCTTCTTCCTATACTGTTATGTCTTATAAACGTCAAGTTAGGGCATTAGGTTTTTAACCTTAAACGCCTAGGCGGTATGTAATTAAGAATTGGAAATGAGATAGATATTCTAACCAGCGGGCTTAATAATAACTTAGCTGTTTTGTGGTCGTAAAGTACTGTAGATTCTTATAGTTACTAAGAACCTTAATTAGAAATCTGGCGCCTTCTAGTTTAGGTCGCCATTGTTTAAAACATCTAATAATGGCTAACAATTCCTTATCGTAGATCTTGTAGTTACATTTAGCTGGACTTAATTATTTTGAGAAGTATACTACTAGATATAGTACTCCTTCCTTATTATACTAAAACAGAATGCCTTTAGTGACGTAGTTAGATAAATTAGCTTTTATAACACTTTTTCAGTTTAGGTTAAAGTGTTAGAGTATAGGTGCGGTGGTGAACATAACTTTTAAATAGGTAAAGGCCTTTTTACATTCCTTATTAAAGATAAAGGCTTTATCCTTTTATATTAGAGCTATAAGAGGTAAAACCAGGGCGGAGAAGTTATTAATAAACCATTAGTAGAAATTAGCAAATCCTATAAAGGCTCTTACGTCCTTAATGTTCTTGGGTTCTTACCAGTTTATAATTACTTTGATCTTCTTTGGGTCCATTTATATACTGTCTATAGAGATAATAAGTCCAAGGTATAGAACTTCTGTTTTATGGAACTTGTATTTATCTATATCTAATTATAGTCTAGCTCCACATAGGGCTTCTAGGATAAGGTCAACGTGTTTCTTATATTTAGCTAGGTTATTGCTATATACTAGAATGTCGTTAATATAAGTAGTACAGAAAACGTCCAGGTAAGGTTATAAGGTATTATTTACAAAGTGTTAGAATGAACTTAGGGCATTTGCGAGGCTAAACGGCGTCACTAAGTATTTAAACAGTCCATATCTAGTATGGAATGCGGTAAGCCATTTATCTCCTTTTGCAATACGGAGGCGGTTAAATGCATGGATAAGGTCAAGTTTTATATAGTAGCGAGCCTTACTTAATTAGTTTAGTGTCTCTTAAATTAACGGGAGCGGGTACTAATTCTTAATGGTAATAGCGTTAAGAGCTCGGTAGTCTACACAGAAGTGTAGACCGCCACTAGGTTTCTTAACAAAGATTATAGGTGCAGCTATAGGTAAAGAGCTTACTCTAATAAATCCTTTACTTAGGTGTTCATCTAAGTACTTCCGCAGTACTTAGAGTTTGTTTTAGGATATTTTGTATAAGGGTCTAAATCCTAGCTGTTTTCCTTCTTTAAGTACGATCTTATGGTTATATAGTTGGTATTCTGCTAGTTTATTGGCTTCCTTTTATAAAAATACTTCCAGGTTGTTATAGTGGCATACTGGTACTTTTATGGCAGGGTTGGTGTGTTTCTTTAGTGCTAAGGCCTTTTTAATATCGGCCATTATAACAGCGAAGATCATATATTTAGGTTTCTTGGCGAGTTGTGCTAACAGGGTAGCTCCAATTATGTAGATATTTAAGGTATTAAGCGAACTCGGATTGTCCTTAGTTTCTTATATAGTTTCTTGTTTAGGTTTAAGTTCAGTATTAGGTATAGAGTTAGTGTCAGATTTAGGTTCAGGTTCTTTAAGTATCCTTTTTATAGTAGAGTACCAGTTCTTCTGGTACTTTTATATATTAAGCTTAAGCTTCTGCTTAGTTTAGGGTGTAGCAGTTAGAGTCGGTTTATATAGTTATATATTATTTCTGGGTTCTTAGTGGACGTCGGTGGAAATCTTAGACTAGTAGATCTTAGTGGATTTTCTAGATTTTGGTTCGGGGTCTAAGCAGCGGGTTGTAAAACACTTCTGCTTACAACAGGAGGTAGTAAATAGAAGCTTAAGGTTGTCCTAATTAATGGTTACCTTATATAGCTTTATCCAGGGTTGTCTAAGGATTACTAAGTAACCTAGGGTGGTAACAAAAAGCCTAATTAGTTCTTTGTGGTTTAGGTATTAGAGTCTTAGGAATACTACATGGGTAATACGGCCTAAGATAGTGCGTTTACCATTAAATCTAAATACGTTAATATGCCGGTTGAGGGGGGTCAGAGTAAAACTATTATCTTATATAAAGATCTTGTTAATAAATCCTATGCTGCTAGCTCCTGTATTAATTAGGACTTAAGTATTAACCTATTAATCGTTCTACCAGAGACAATAGTTAACGGTTATACTATAATCCTAAGAGTTAGAGTTTATAATATCCAAAGCATTTAATAAGATCCTGAGGCAGCGCCGTCCCGGAGAGCGACTTAGCTTTAGGATCTTCCTTTTAGAGGCGATTGGGGTGGAGTTCTTATAGCATATTAGTTGTAGCTTCGTCCTTGTGAGTGGTGCTTACTAGATACGGGGCTGGAACCAGGTGGAGATTAGGGACAGTAACTAGAGGATCAATACGGTGAACAGCTGCTAGTGTTAGCCGTTTATAATTCGCATTAGGGTAGAGGGACAGAGCAGTAGTTAGAGAGGTAGGAGCTACTTCCACACTTAAAACAGAGGCCTAGCTTGGTGCGTCGTTTTTATTTAAAGGACCCTAGTAGGGCGTATCCTAGGGTTCCAGTGTTAATATCTATAGCGTTAGGGTGCTTAGGCTGAGATAATAGCTTAGTAGACATTCGCGGGGTTGTTATATTATATTAAGGAGCGGACTTTAGTGTTAGACGTAGTATATCATTATACTATTTATTAATAACGTTTGCGTAGGCGTTAAGGGCTCCTAGTAGGTCTATACCTATTAGGGAGGTTTTTAGTTCAGGACTTAGGGATTTAATAAGGCTGTTAATTAGTGCGGAGTCGTTCCAGCCTATTTTTTTTGCATAATGGTTAAATTCGGAGAAGTATACTAGAAAGCTTTTTATTCCTTAAGTTATATGGTTTATCTTTCTCTAAGCAGTAGCTTGGCGGTTCAGGTCACCATATATGGCTTTAAGAAGTACAATTAGGCTTAGTACTGAGTTTGGTTAAAGAGGTTTAATAAGGTCAGCTATATCTCCTCCTAGTCGACTTAGGGCATAACAGAGTTAGTTAGCTTTAGTTAGGTAGCAGTTGGCGTTACTAGTTAGCTTATTTTTAAGCCGGCTTAGGAATAATTAGAGTTCTTATCGTTTACTAGTAAATATCAGAGGGTCTAGTAATCGTTCAGATCGTTATAGTGCAGTAGTCGGTTCTACCAGTAGGATAACTATTGCTGGTTTAGGGCTCGCGTTCCGCGTATTAGCTTCTGGTAATAGCAACTAGTCTTAAGGGCTTAGCGTGGATATCTTAAGGGTGCGGATTTCTTCTTAGAGGGCCTCAATTATTTTCTAGTGCCGTGCTTCTTATTCGGCTTGCTATTAAGCTATAGCAGCTTGGTTTTATGCAAGGGCGTCTATAAAGGACTTTTATATATCTGCTAATTATTCCCAGAGTGCGGACATAATATTGGCGGCCGTTATAGGGGCTTTAAGGTCGTTCTACATTTTAAACAGGGTGGGGTGGAGTGTAGGTTTTAATACAACGTAGTATCACAGAGTAAATACAAGTAGTGATAATATATAGCGAAGTAGATATTATTAAGCTATATACATAAACTGTGTAATAAAGTCAAGACGTTGCGTAAGGAGAGAAGGTAAGGAAATGGGAAGAAAAGGTATATATCGCTAGTTTGGTTGCTTGGTCAATACATGCACAGAGCAGAATAGGATTCGAGTAGCGGTCCTGGCAGAACTTGGCAGGATTTGGTGGACTTAGCAGAATATGGCAGAATGCGGCAGATTGCCGTCAGATTGCCGTAGATTACCGTCAGATTGCCATCTCATGGTCGGTCTCTTCTTGCTGCGTAGGTGGAAACAGGTGGACGTGTATAAGGTGTTACGGAGGAGTCCCGTGACAATTATAGCCGGTAGATTTTTAGGGTAGAGTACTTAGTGCTATTAGGATACTTAGGCCCCTTTATAAGCATACTAAGATCTATAATAATCCTGCTATCCTTGGCCAAAAAACTAGATACTAGGCGTAGCAACCACTCTTACTACTTAGGCGTTAATATATTAAGGACCTATAGCTAAAAAAAAATAGCGTTAAAGCCGCCCTTCCCTTTTAGTAGTAGCTTCCTTGCCTTATCTAAGACGGCCTTGTCCATAAAGTTATATATAATTAGGTGGACAGCCTTACTAGGGCCGCTGTTGCCGCGTTTAAGTTTATAGGCCTTAACGTTATTTATAGTGTCCATCTTAATCAGCTCCTTATAGACGTTTATACTAATATAGACTCTAGAGTCCCCCACGCGGCGCTTCGCCTTAATAGCCACCTATATTAATCTTATACCCAAGTCTAGTACACAGTCTTTAGAAGAGAGGTTCGCAAGAACTATAAAAGGTAAGATATTACAGAAATGGGTATAGTTAACTAGGTTATAGACAAAAACCCATCCCTGTATCTAATTGCTTACCTTATAGGCGGTATTAAATTAAACCATTATTTTATGTATAAGGGGGAGCTTTACTAATATTATTTAAAGCGCGTGTTATAGAGCTATTATAATAGAGGGGTAGAGTGTTAGCGACTCAGTCAATCAAGGCACGAGCACAGCAAGAGGGACGCGTAAGCCTGTACAATTAGTAGTCTATAAACAAGGATCCAAAGCTAGAGAAAGGAAGGAGAAGAACAGCAGCGCCGCTTGATATTTTATGCGGTCCTTAAGTCACGTAACTTACGTCTACCATAATCTACATCTGCTGAGATCCACCGTTTTCCACCAGCGCCGTAATATTACCCCCCCCTCCAAAAAAGCCTGCCCTTAGGCTTTGTATGTCCATATTATGTCCATGGGGTATTCTTGTCTTTATACTTAATAGGCAGCCTATTGTCTTCGCTATACTAGCACTCCATCCACTTATTAAGGTACTTTGGGGGTCCGGGTTTGTTAGGGTATTAGTTATAGAATTCTTTAAGTCTCTAGGGGCAGCCTATAAAGTTCCAGGTAGGGTACTAGGTTAGGTCTAGATTATAGCCTTTCTATTAGATATGGTATTGTAGCGTTTCTTATACTAGTTTATAGGCTAGTATTTTATTAACTTCCTATTTATCATCGCTATTAACTTAAATTAGTAAGGGAGGCTTATTCTTTTATCTAGGTAGTAGGTTATTTATAGCCTTCTATAGCTTATCCGGTAAAAAGATAGGATAGACTTTAATTAAGTTTAGAAGCTTAACCTTATATAAATTACCTTCTTTATTAAAAATCTTATACAGTCCTACTATTTTATAGTCTAGCTTATAGCTAGGCCGTTCTGTTTTTTAGTTCTTTATTATAACCTAGACCCTATTATCTATAGTAAAGTTAGGCTTGCGCCTGTGCTTATTTGCCTACTATTCTATTAATCTCTAGGCCTTTTCTAGATTTATATAGGCTACTATCTAAGCTTCTTTTAAGCGTTTAGCATATTGCTAGGCTTCCTTATAAGATAGTTTTTTACATATAGTCTATAGCCCCTCTAGTCTTTCCTAGTTAAAGCTTATATAGGGTAAGTATCCTATTTCTAGCTAAATAGGTGCAAATCCCGTAGAGTTATAGGGTAGGGTTGCCTAGGTATAGTCTATTAGGGGTAGTAGTTCGCCCTAGTTATCCTAAAAGTAGTTAATAAAGGGCCAGAGCCTCTAGTCTAAGTATTAATTTATAATCTCCGTCTAACCATCTGTCTGGGGGTAGTATACTATAGAAAGCTTTAGCTTAATACTAAGGATCTAAGTAAACTTATTCTAGAAGGCTAATATAAACTACGGCCTATAATTAGATATAATAGTATCTAATAGTCCATAAATTCGGTAGATATAATAGATATATAGTTAGGCTACCTCCTTAGCATCAATATCCTTATAATAGGGGATTAAGAACGGGCGCTTACTAAAGCAGTTAACTAGGATTATTACTATATTATATCCGTCACGGTCTGTAGGCAGCTCATAAAAGTCTATAGAGATATACTACTAGGGGCGTTCTGGTATTAGGAGTAGCTTTAATAGTCCTAGGGTTTTATCCCATAGAATTATAAACCTATAGTAGTTATTATAGTTCCGTATATAGCGGTTAATATCCATAACTATTCTAAGCCAGTAGTAACGGTTACTAATAATCTTACAGGTCTTATTTTTTCTAGGATAGGCTATAGAGACCTAGGTATATACTTTAGTAATAAGCTAGGTTCGTAAATTCTATTCCTTTACTACCACTAGCTGTTCCTAGTGTTTAAGCAGTCCGTTTTTAAGGGACTATAGGCTAGTAGCATTCTTTACCTTTTTACAGTACTCCTATAGAGAAGGGGCTATATAGTTTGCCTATAGTAGTTTATTAATAAGGTTAAGTTCTATAGAGTTAATAGGACATATCTTAGCATCTAAAGGGTCCGTATTTAGCTCTACCTATATCCATAGGTTAAGGTGCTCTGGTTATAGTAGTGTCTAGGTCTATAATAAGATCTTTACAGCCGCCTAGTTACCTAGGTCCTGTTTACGCCTTATAAAAGCATCCGCATAGTTTATAGCGCCTAGTCTATATATAATTAAGAAGTTAAACTAAGATAGAATATCCGCCTAGCGTACCTACTAGGCCGTAAGGGCCTTAGTTATTATAAAGTATTCTAGGGCCTTATAATCCAAAACTACCTTAATAGGCTTAGGGGTCCCCTCTAGCTATATACACTATTGCTAAAAGCTAGAGACAATAGCCAGCATTTCTTTATTATAGATGTGGTAGTTTAGCTTAGCATCTATTATAGTCTTTAAATAGTATACAACAGGGTGCTATTCTCCATTTAGTTACTTCTATAAGAAAACGCCGGCTATTATACTATTTAAGGCATTAGTTTCTAGCATTAAGGGCCGTTCCAGGTTAAAGTGGGTAAGTAGGGGAGCTAATACCATCCGTTTTTTAAGCTTATTAAAGGCCTGCATATATATAGCGTTAAAGTAAAATAGCTGGTCTTTCCTAGTAAGGCGGTTAAGAGGCTAGGCAATCCTACTATAGTTCTTAATAAAGTGTTAGTAAAAGTTACAGAAACCTAAAAATAATTACACCCCTTTTACGGTCTATAGGGATGTCCACTAGTCAATTACAGCCGTTTTCTCTAGGTTGGCCTTAATTCTATCTATACTAATAATAAAACCTAGGTACTTTATATACTTAACACTAAATTCCAATTTCCTAATATTAGCCTGGAGACCAGCCTCGCGGAGCTATTATAGGACTTTATAGACATGCTCCTTATATTCTAACTTATTCTTAGAGTAGATTATAATGTCATCTAAGTAGGCCGTATAGAAGTCGTTAAGGTAGTTAAAGAGTATATTATTTATATATTACTAGTACGTAGCCGGTCCGTTAGTTAGTCTAAAAGGAAGTACTTTATATTTATATATTCTGTAACGGGTCTAAAATATAATAAGATCTTCTAATCTAGGGTCTATTTTAATCCGGTAAAAGGCCTAATGGATATTAAGCTTAGTGAAGATCTTAGCTCTACTTATTTAGGTTAAAGTCTTATTAAGTAAGGGCAGTGGGTAGCGGTCCTTGTAGGTTATATTATTTAGTTTATAGTAGTTAATACAAAAACAAAGTCCTCTATTTAGCTTTTTAGCAAAGAGAATAGACGAGTTAAAAGGGGCTTAACTAGGTTTAATAAAGCCCTTATTTAGGTTATCAATAAGGTACTACTTTATAGCCTATAATTCGGCAGTAGACTGCTAATAAAAGGGGCTATAGCTAAGTATATCTTCCTTATCTGGCTCAATCTCAATCTTATGGTTATATAGTTAGTGAGGCGGGAGTATATCTAATACTACCTTAGAGAACACGTCCTTAAATTTCTAATATTAATAGGGTAGTTTCTATTCTACTAGCTCCTTATCTATAAGCTTACCTTTTTATTCGCTAAACTTATTTTCCTTTTCCTTAATTATTTAATTAATTTCATATAAGCTAGTGGTAAAGGCAACAGTATTAGATTAAACCAAGTTCTAGTAGAATCCTATAGCGCTAATACAGCAGATATTAACTAGTGGGAGGTCCATAGGTTTCTTTATAGACTATTATTAGGCCGTATTTTGCGGCCTAGGGTTTATAATCTTTCTTAGCTCCTATTCTATCTTCCACAAGTTATCCCTCCAGTCTATATATTTAGTATAGCGTCTAATGCTCCTTACTATTCTTTATAGCTATATAGGGCTTAAGTTCCCTATAGGGAGCTCCGCTAGCTTTTTACTAACTTTTTTAATCTCTGGTGCGGGTGGCATAACATAGGTAGTTTAGGGGCGGCGTAGTATACGGATCTGTTATAGGTTAAGCTATACGTTCTTTTTAAAAGCCTAGTCCCTACGCATAGCATCAGCCTAGTGAACGGTGTCTATCTATAGCCGCATAAAGTTTTCTATTATAATGCTGATTTCCTTTATAAAAGAGGGTGTTAGGGGTAGGGTTTTAGGCCAAATAAGCCATCTACTCCATACGTCAAGCTATAAGCCTAGATAGGCTAGCCATTTTCTTCCTAAAATTATGTTGTGGCTTCCTAGGTCCGTAATAAGAAAGGAGACGTTATACTACCTTTATCCATCTACATGGAGGTGAATCCGCAAGATAGTTATAATAGGTGGTCCTATCTATCCGTTATACCCGCGAATAGAAATTGGTTTGGGCAGTTCTTTAAAGGGTGCATTTAAAAAGTCAGCCAGCCTTATAGCACACTAGGTGTCTATTAAGGCAAAGGTATTTGCTCTAGAGTTAGCCAAAGCAAAGGTTAAAACTTAATATCCATTATGGAATAAGGTATAAGGGATAGTATAGCTTCTTCCACTAACTAGCTAACCTAGATTAACATATAACATATTAATCCCTTTTAACCCTAGAGAGGAGTTTTTCTTTAGGGTTCCTCTTTTTCTAACTTTATACTATCCTCCTAAATTAACAGAACCTTACCTATTTTTGCCTTTGTCTGGCAATTCTTTATAAAGTGGTCTTTCTGGCCGTATAAGAAGCAAGCCCCTTAATTGCTAAGGGCCTATTTATAGGGGTTATTATACGTAGGCTAAGTATGCGCTAGACCCACAGTAGGACTAGCTACATGGCTAGCTGCTAAATTAATGGTAGGCTATATGGCTGGTGCCGTAGGAGTTACAAATCGTGCTAGGGTGTTATAGGCCGTTTGTAAAGTGCTTATAGTCTAATTTAGAAAGTTTCTAGCTTTATACTACTTAGATTATGCCTTAATTTGACAAAGGCCTTAGTTAATAGCTAGGCAGTAGTCCATAAATACCTTTAGCATCTATACAGTAGTAAAAACTAGCAGTATAGCGCGCTGTAGGTCTAGGGTAAGCTTATTAAAGAGGTCTAGCATTAGGTCTTTATAGGGAATTTAGGCTTAGCCAGCTAGGTGCAAAAAGCAGGTCTAGAAGGCTAAAAAGGTCTCTATTATCTTTATATTAAGAGCTTTATAATCAAGGCGGGCGTTTTATGTCTTAAAGGGGTCCTTATAAATAGAAGACAGGTAATTAACTATCTCTTCTTTAAAGAGGAAGGGGTCTACTAAGTCCTAGGCGTATCGCGGACGTAGATGCGTCTATACGTCCCCACCAGTACGGCCAAAGACGTAGGCCATTTTAGCTTGGGTAGTAGGGAAGTGGTCTATATTAACTTTAAGCTTATCTTATAGTTAAAGCTTCTAATTGTTAAATATAGGGTTAGTTCCGTCTATAAGTAATAGGGGGTCCGCAACCTTCGCGGACCACAACAATACTAATGCTATACATTAGGCTAGGGTTTTAAGAACCATAGCAAGTCTCTAGGTGTCTAATAACTCCTTACTAGGTATAGGGGTGTCTCTAGTTTTAAGCAGCTCTTAAAGCCATTTAATTTTGGTATTAGCTGCTATAAGCTCTTCCTAGGGGGTCAAGACGGCGATTATTTCACTATTAGAGGTATTTACGGGTCCTGTAGCGGCTTTGCTAGCTGCTATATTTCTTGGCATAGTAGTAGGGGTATTAGGTAATTTTCGGTATTTGTTTATTTTCTAGGGGTTCTAGTCCGTGCGTATTCTATTCTTAGGTTTCGCGTTCTATTCGTGTTCTTTTAGCTCTTAGGGGTCTGTCCTATCCTTATAGTCCTGGTGATGTCCTTAGGGTCCTATTCTGTGTCCTTTATAGATATATTTGAGTTCCTTCTCAGGAAGAAAGAGTAGTTAAGCTTTAGATAATGTTAGCAACTCAGTTAATTAAGGCACAAGCACGGCAAGAGGGACGCGTAAGCCTGTATAATTGGTAGTCTATAAACGAGGATCCAAAGCTAGAGAAAGGAAGGAGAAGAACAGCAGCGCCGCTCGATATTTTATGCGGTCCTCGAGTCATGTGACTCGCGTCTACCATAATCCACGTCTGCCAAGATCCACCGTTTTCCACCAGCGCCGTAACATAGAGGAGGAGCTGCTGCGGAAGGCTTAATTAGAGGGAGGACAGTATATAGCTGATAGTTAAAAGCTATAGAAGCTGCTTTAATAGAGGGCGGAGTAACTTAGGAGGTAAGTAGTAGTTAGTAAGAGCTAAGAGAGGTAAAAGTCATAAGGGAGGTAAGATAAAAGTAAGATAATAGCTATAAGGAGAGTTTTTATAAGTATTAAAGGTAATATAGAACTTTAGGAAGCAGGATAAAGCTTTATAGAAATGTTAGAGATGGTATTATATAAGATAAAAAGAAGTCCGCGTAAGAGGTAGGGGTTTTTTTTACCCTTATTTAATATAAGAGTAAGAAGAAGCAAATTATTAACCTATTAATAGGCTTAATTATCCTAGAAGTAATAGTAGGAAGCTATTTAGCTTTCTAGACACTAGAGGTAGTAAAGAAAAGGAAGTTTAGGTAAGATCTAGAAGCTATTAGCTCTAGAGCTTAATATTAAGGTTAATAAGAGGTATTAAAGGCTAAAGGAGGGTTAATTAATAAAGCGCAAAGGTATTAAAGGTAAGGAGCATGCGTAATAATATATCCGCGTAATAGGGCTTAGGTAGGTTAATTTTATTATTGGCGCCGCCTTAGAAACAATGCCTTTATTAAAAAATAATGCCTTTACTAACCTACTTAAGTTCCTATTCCGCTATAGATCACATATAGATATGGATAAAAGCTCCGTCCTCTTCTAAATTTTAGCTATTTAAAGACCTTATATGTTACTTAAGCCTCACTTTTTATTAAGATTAAGATTAAGCTTAAATTCTTTATCTTCCCTACTACTATTTCCTTCTCTCCTCCCTTTATAGAGAGCGGCTTTATAGGTTATTTGCTCTCTAGTAGAGCTTCTTGTTTACTAGCGCTGCCTATATTTACTTAATAACCTTCTTTCTTTCCTATCCTCCTCTACTACAAGCTTACCTCTATTTACTCTCCCTTAGCCTTATTGCCTCTTCTTAAGACTTTTAACCGCCGCAATTACTAGTAAGCTATTATATTCCTTAATATCCATTTTGTCCTTATTTATTCTAAGGCTTCTTATCCTTACCTGCCCTTAAATTTAATAACTTATTATATTTCTGCTTCTTCTATATCTCCTTCACGTTTAAAATTAATGACTTAGCTTTAACCCTATAACGCGCTTTACTCGTCATACTTACTAACCTTTTAACGCTTAAGAAGAACTTCTGCTAATAACAACACCTTCTCTTTAAACTTTCTTGGCCTTCTCCCTCTTTTATACTAGTAGCCTTTTCCTTTTCTTCTTTATTCTAAGGACTAGTTGCTACCTCCTCTAGCGCTCCATAGTCACAATTTATAAGTAAACTACCTAACCTTTTCTTTTAGAGCGACCTGCGCTGTCTACTGATATCTTAACAGCTGTTTCGCACTGCTACTGCTACCTCTTCCCACTATCTCTCTATCTCTCTTATGCTCGCTCTTTTACTCTCTTACTCTCTCTCTAGATCTTAGAGACCTCTAGCTTTTGCCCTTCTTTAATAAAGGTAAGCCTATATTATTCTTACATCGCTTGCTAGGGCTATACTAACCAACTAACGTATAAAATGGATAGATGGTAAATATAATGGCTGCGCTCCAGAAACCTGCTTAGGCTATTAATAAAAGCTACCACATAGTTGCCGCTGTTAGTACCTAAGGCGCTCCTACTCCGCCTGAGAAGACTATATACATTAACACCGGCTTCCACACTAAAATTGTTAGCCCTTTCCCCTACACAGCTAATATCACACCTAAAGTCCACTATATAGTTAACAATATCTCCGCCCACTATAACGCTAAAACTAACACCGTCTGGGTCTATAATAAGTACATTAGAACTAATCCGGAGGCTCGCTTCTATAAGAGATTGTAGATAATACTAGAGGCGTACTTACAGTCCCCTCTGCCTGGCTAGTGGTATATAGAGCCAATAGACATATAAGAGGATGATTCTAGCGGGAATAAGTGCTATTAGGGCAACTCCCTAGATAAGGCTAGGATTGTCGCCCTTTAGAAGGAGCAGGGATTCTAAACTGGCGACAATATATGGTTTTTAAGGCAGGAATGGAGGTTATTCTAGATCTTGCTATCTCCTGCGATGCTTCTCTTCATCTACCTTTATGCCTCGGTGCTCTTATAGCATTGCTGCTGCTTCTTGCCTTAACTCCGTAGAATATTAATAGATATCTGCCTACTAAAGCGGGACCCTTAAGCAAAGAACCTAAAAATATCTAGCCGGTGTAAACTAACCTAGGATATTTTAACCCCCCTATAAAGAATAACCTTAAAGATATTTTAGCTATAAAGCATATCCAGCGCTTCCTTGCTAACCTACCTTGATATAAAAATGGCTGTGTTTCTCTCCACATTAAGCCACTTATTTCATCTAATCTGCGACAGATTTAGCTAATTAGTTAGAGCTTTAAACGTTAGTCGCTTAACTAAGGACTAGTATAACTTCTAAAGTTCTAGGAAGGGTAAGTGGTGGGGTATGCAGCCGCAGCGCCTAGAAGTAGTTAGTGGTTATATAATAGAGGCTTAGTTAGAGGACGTGTTCCCATGGCTTAGGTTAAGGCTCTATACTCCTCTAAGCCACATTAAGCAAAGTTAAATAGTATTATATTCCTGCGTACTGGCCCGCTAATTACACTATTCCTGCGCCTCTAAGAGCGGTTTCCTAGCCGTTAACCTTCTTATTATTGGCTGGTCGAAGTATACTTTTTAGATAAGGGGCACTGACTAGATTCTTGGTTGATTACTTTATAAGTCTTAGAGATACTATATTCCCTGCTAATAATTTGCTAACTAAGTAAGTAGATTAATAAAACTAACCTTGCAAATACACTACTATATAAAGCTTAGTAGATAAAAATACATTTCCTAAATTAATAGGATCTATTATAAAGAGTAATTATATAATGCTTTAGTATATTTAAGATACCTTAGAATTATATAACTTTATTATTATTAGCATTAACAAAATGTCTTTTAGGAAATAATTCACCATCCTCTATTATTAGTGGAGAGAACTCTCCTAATATGTTAGATATTTATTTAACATTTTATGCATATTATAGAGAGCTTATATGTACCAAAATTAGCTAAGAGTATTAAAGAACAATACTAAGAAGTAATGGAAGAGGTACGTAATGCAATATTATTATATATCTGCAGTGGAGGCATAAAACCTAAAGGAGCCTAACTATGCTCTGTATTGCTATAGTGCTCATCCCTTATATGGCCGCACCCATATAGCAATATTATAGTCTTTTTAGAGAACCCTAAACTTGAGCAAAACCAGTACCAGGAGATGCTTTTAAAGAGAAAATTCGGTTCTAGGTAATGCAGTTATTTAGGTAAGGCCGCTAAGGAGTTTAAGGAAGATTAGATAGTAGATAAATCTAAGGATAGAGAGTGGAACTAAACTCCTTGCATTAATTTATCCCCCTTATTTCCCATTATTCCCCTATCTATCTTTTCTATTAGTTTTCCAGCCTCCTTTAATTTATCTAGGAGAGTTACCTAGTTACGCCTCTATTTATAAACGCATTGTGAACCCACTAGCAAGTATCTTAGGTAAGGTATATCGCTATTACTATTACACTTAAGTTTCTTTAAGGAGTATTAAAAGCACAATCTTATTCTCCTTAGCACTTAAATTTGTAAGTCTTAACTGTAGCTAGCAACAGCCCTTGCCCTATAACGCCCCTTATATATCTTAAAGAGGTTACCTTAGAAGAAAGTTCTAGGGTATTTGTTATAATAGTAGGTTGGCTCTTTGTCTATAAGAGTTAGGAATATGCGCTACGATTAAATAGAGTAGAGGCCTATGGGATTTTTAGTGTTGGTTTAAGTGCCCCACTTAAAGATAACTTTTTGTATAATTTTTATAGTTATATACGTAAACTTCCTAAATTGGTAGCTGCCCCTTTATAGGTAAACTGTTAACTTTAGGAACTATAGGGTAGAGCATCCTTTTACTTACCTATTTCCATTCTATTACGGTAGTTAGTGGTTAAAAGTAAATAGCTGAGTTTATATGCAATATTGAAGAAGTTTAAAATGTAGAAATATGTAGAATTAAAGATATAGACTACTAAGAGGAGGCGGGATATAAAGGTTCTATATATTGACGTGGCGCTAACACCAATATTATATATGGAATGATTTGGCGTATTAATAATTAATATAGTGATATAAGTATTCCTAATATAGAACACCAGATCTCTCTTTATTTAAGGCGTAAGGTGTCCTACTCTTTCGCGTTCTAAATAGTAGAAGAGTAGAATATAAAAAGTTAAAAAGATAGACTGTTAGGGAGTGGACTACTAAGTGGAACCTTTAAAAGTTTTAGAGAGTCCTATATCTAGGAAACGCTATATAGGTAAAAGGAGCAAGTGAGGAAAAAGGGCCACTTTAATTACCTGTAATACTTATAGGGAACACGCGTTATGCTTATTGCTATTATTTGGAGTATATATACTCCTAAATTGTTTTGGTTTTAAGATAGCTTATCTTCTTAAATAGGTAATGAGCTTTAGGGATAAATCTAATTAGCTCCTACTAAGCCTGTTAAATAATTATATTAAAGGCTTATAGAATGTAAAGAGTTATAGAATAAGGCTTAGGTTATCCAACCTTAAGGATCTCCTATAATTTGGCTTAGATTATATTCGGAATAATATTAAGAGAAAAGAAAGTAATATTAGCTTCTTGGTTAGCTCTTGTCTAAATTATAGCGGAACCCCAAATAGTTTAGTGGCTTATAGTAACTACTAAATCCTAGACGCCTTCGCATTATAACTACTAAATTATGGACACTTCCGCACCAGGACCACTAAATTATAGATGCTTTGTACCGTAAGCACTAGTATAAAGAGCCCTATATTAAGATCTAATCCAATTATAATATATATACTAGATTTAACAGTATTAGTAATAGATCCTAATAGCTCGAGATAGTAAAGGGGATATACTTATTACTTATCTAGTTTTTGTCCAAAGGGCCCTATATAGTATTATATAATACAAGCTCCTATATAAATACTTTATTAATTCCTAGCACTCTTTAGTAGTAATGGGGATCTTAGGTACCCTACTTTTCCAACGCTTAAAGCGATATACGCTCTTTTAATTAGTAATCCTTTTTATTTAAGAATAAAATGCTTAAATTTATTGCTGTTATTTAATATCCTTTAATATCTATTCCCTTCTGTTTGCTACTAGTAATATATAATTATACCTAGGTTTACTATAAGTGTACTTATCTCCGCTATACTATAAGAGCTTAGTGTATGAAATACTAGGAGACGCAAAAAAGATATCTAGTAAATGTTGTTGTAATATAAGAGCAAATACTTAAGCTATTAATGCATAACTAATTTTCTGTTATAGTAAATATAGGCTTAATAAAAACTGCGGTGCGCCTCTGTAGGTCTATATAGAGGCCTAAGAAGCTTATATAAGAATTCCTTCTAGGTAACTGTAAATACATATTAAACTAAGAGGCTTACTTAAATATGTATAAGAAGGTAAAGGAGGAAATGATTTAACAAATGTAAAGGGGGCTGCGCATTGCTGGCAAAGGTTATATATAACTCTCTTCTTTATAAATGCACTGTAAATAAGTATTTAGGGTAGAGAAACTAAACTATCTCTAATAAAGTATTTAATGTGTTCCGGACCTAGCGATAAGTAATAGTTATTATGTATATCTGGCCTAAACAAAACTTGCTTTAGAACAGCCCCTAGATAGTAAGACCTTAGATATAGGCTAAGTAAACCTTAGTATGTATACTTATAATGTTCTACTAACTACCCGTCCGTTAAATATATCTAATAGCTTTTAAATAGGATAGTAATAAGTAGCTCTTTGTACGCTATAGACAGTATATATACTAATATTTATAAAGAAACTAATTTATATAATAAATGTATCCGTAAAAACATCTCTACCTTACCCTTAGCGTGCTAAATGTTAATATCTATTAAAGAGAAAAGATGCCGACCTATAATACTGTTTATTTATATTGTACGAAGATCTTGCTGCGCGAGTTAGTATTTTAGAGGAGATGTTTAGGCTATCCATGGCCTTCGTAGCTGCGCCTTGACCACCCACCCAAAGGGTGGGTGGTGGACATCCAAATCGCCAGGACAGCTCAATCGCCAGGGTTTAAAAGAATCAATTATATAGCACCACTACAGTAATAATTACAAGTCTTCCTGCTGCTCACGCGCTTCATCCCATTCACTATATTCATCCTCAGAGTTATTAGGAGTCTTAGGCTCTGGTGTTAATATTTTAGCCCGCTTTTTACGCCTATTTGCGAGCTTCTTTTCATCAGCTACCTTTCTCTTTTTAGCCAGTAAACGACCTTCTGCAACTGTAATTACCCCAAACTTCTATATAACCTTTCTAGCGTTAGCCTTCTGCTTTTGGCGTTGCTCATTCTCAGCCTTAGTCTCTTTTAGCTGCCATTCAAGAGATCTAAATGCCTAAAGCTAAATCTCTGCCCCGTATACATATTTCTGTATAGCCTTATTTAGGTCCTCATTCTCCTGCTCCTCCCAATTCTGCCTAATATACGAAGCTAGGTCGCTTGTCTGCCTAAGTGTTTTCGGTGTTGTAATATCAATGGTTATTATCTATAGGTCCTTCTCTAGTGTAGCCTTAGGTGGTGGAGGTAGTTTACTAAGCACCTTCTCTAGGTTAAACGGGTAAAGGCCAGTCTCTGCAAATGCCGCTTTAATTATTACCTTCTTAAATGTACGCTTTTGTACATCAGGAATAAGGTAAAGAAATTCCATCTTATTAATCTTAAATGCGCCGGTGCGGTAAGCCTGGTTTACGGCCTTGCCATACCAGTGCTTAAATAGCTAAAAGACGACTACATTAAGCGGCTGCATCTTATGCGTAAGATGCGAGGGAAAGCAGGCCAGCAAGATCTTCTAGTTAATGCAGTATTGCGTAAATTCTAGCGTCTCGTAAGAGCCGTGGCCGTTAAGAATAAGGAGCCTATATACACCCTTTATCCTGCCCTGCGTATAAAGATTAAAGTGTTTAATCCATTTAAGCACAATCTTGTCGTTTGTATACGCCGTATCACTAATACCGATAGTATAGCTATCAGGAATTGTTGTCTCCGAGTACCAGCGCATCTAATAGGTCTTGCCTTTAAAGATAATAAGAGATAAAATAACGTGGCCGTCCGCACAAATTGTCTCTATAACCGTAACAGATTTACGGCTAAACGCCTTGCCTGCCTCACACCGTACTGCCTTATTATGAATAACAAGTACCTTCTCTTTCTTGCCTTGTCCTATACGTACACCTAATTCGTCCATATTGTACATATCTTTATACTATACCGCGTACTTCTTAATATCTTTCCCTAACGCGTCGAACCACTCTTTTACAAGAACAGGATCTTCAGCGGCCTACCTCTTTGCCTCTTTAGGTACTTCAGTCTTAAGTGTAATCTTTCAGCGCTTGCAGAATCGTGTAGCCCATTTAGTACCACAGGTACGTGGTGGTTTAGTAGGATCTATATAACGGTTAACAAGAATACGATTAATAAATCATTTAAGCAGAGAAATGCTAGGGCGTTACCCAATGTCGTTTAGCTGTATAATCTATAGCATAATGCCTTCTTCTTCGGTATCGCTGAGTAGCCTATTCGTTGTAGGTCGATCTGATCGAGACGTTCGTCCAGCAACGCGATTCTTGACACGACCGTATAAGTCAGGATTTTCACGCGTTGCCTCTGCAATTGAGGGATATTCGCCGTTGTGGATGGCTTAAGCAAGGCAAGCGACCTGGTTTTCAGTAGATAGATAATCACTCATATTGGTGGTTGTGTAGTAAATTAATAATTAAGAAAATTGATCAATTATGGCGATTGAGCTGTCCTGGCGATTTAGATGTCCACCACCCACCCTTCGGGTGGGTGGTCAAGGCGCAGCTACGAAGGCCACGGATATTACCTATAATATAAGTAGACAAAGCCGCCTTTATTAAGGCCGTCACTGGTTGCATTCTTGCCCTTAAGTATTATATAGGAGCTAGACATTTTTAACTCCCGAAGATAAAAGGAAAGTGGGTTTATTCTGTTAAAGATTATAATAGAAATTACTAGTGTCTAGATTTATATTATAAGCATATTAAAACTTTAGAGGGGTTTAGATATAAGATTTTAAAGCGTTATCTTAACTAGGATATGTGTCTGCCATACAGCTACTAATTTAACTCTCCTACTGGTCTTCTTTAATATAAGTGGAAAGTTTATAGTATAGAAGCTTTATTATAGACTTAAATATTTACGCCATTTATAACGTATATTAAGAAGAGTATATTACAAGATTATATTATTTTAGAAATACTTACGGAGATATAGACTTATAACCAGTAGAGGCTAGCAATTAAATAAAATAAATGGAAGACTCTACTATTTACACGCCTTATATAGACTTGCCAAAACCTAGCTTTAATGGCGGTGGCTAAGGAGAATCCATTTCTCTAAGCGCTAAAATGGGCCCCTTGACTTTAAAAGCCAAAGATAACACTTAGATGCCTATCCCAACGTCTTTTATGGGAGGAGACTTTGAATTTGCTATAGTACTAAGTACTATGCTATATGCGATTGAACCTAAAGCACAAGAAGGTAAAAGGGTGTTTAAGTTCTCTATGGTATTAAGCGCTGCTAAAGAGGGGTTTGGATTTACTATAGATCTATAGACTAATTTTTCTATTAAACCTAAAGCTAGAAGGGACTTCAAGTTAGGGTTACTAAGTGCCGCTGCGGTTAGGTTTAGTGGAAATAGTACTAAAAGGGATTTTAGATATATGGCTCTATATATAGAGTTTCTGGCAGGTAAACTAGGGGGTCATAGTAAGGGGATTTTTGAATTTAGGATGGAACCTTGCGCCGCTATATTTGGAGCAGGCTAAGGTCACTAGTTATAGCTTTAGGACTCCTAGTAAAGAGATTGGATAAAATATATCTTAAATAATATAAACTAGTTGCGTCTTGCTACCTATTAAGTGGGCTTATTCCCATTCTATATATAATAAATTACTATTACTTTCCCTTCTCTAACTATAGGAGTTAGACTTAATTATTTTAGCTACCTATTATAAATAATACTAATTTTAATAAAAGCTGGCTTAATTGGTAGGCGTGATTACTTATATATCCCCTCCACATGCTTTAATAATAGATATTTTATTAGTCTCTTCCTTTTAAAGGGCTGGGTTATACTATATAATCTATCTCTAATTAGTGTCTTCTCTAAGATAATAGCAACTAATAGTGATAATATTATTGTTATTAGCTAGCTGTTTCTAATTTGGTAATAATCTAATTATAAGTAGGGTATATTAAGGGAAATCGTGTTCTTTAATGTATAAGACTTAGAAACTACTGTTCCTAGTAGAACTAATAAGGGTATTTATAAACTTTAAAGGTATTAGTAAGCAGAGCTTTTTTTCCTTAAAGGAAAGAAAACTGGTATAACCTTGTTCTTGTTAATTTGCGGCCACTTTGGAATAGCATTGGTTGCACCTTTAAGGACAAGAAGCTGCAAGATAAGACTGGTAGAGTCCTTATTAGATAGGTTTAGTAACTACTCCTCCTAGTGTCTATAGACTTTAAGGGCAAGAGAGCTTATGTCTTTAACTTGGAGAAAATCTTAACCTTTATATAACGCGATTTAAATTTAGGGCTAGTTGCCTTACTAATGCTAAAACAACCAGAAAACTAAACACGTAAATAAGAGCAAAATTTAATTGAGAAATAACCTATACCCTAATAAAGCTTTTATTTGTCTAATAATAAGGCGCTCCCTATATATTATATATTTAGCAATATACTAGGCGTATAACTACCTAGCGTATTATGTCTAACTGCTGGAAAACATTTATAGCGGAGTTATTTATTACCGTTTAGAATAGCATTTTCTAGTAATTAGCTTAGTATTTCGTAATTATCTAGCTATATATATATTACTAACATTATTTTAGTTCTAGTGTGTTTAGTTAATTTAGGGTATTGGTATAACGGAGGCTTGATAACTAAAAAGCACCAAATCCATTGCTGCGTCTACTCTATATATATGCACTTAAAACGCAAGTTAGCCTAATAGTGCACTTAAAGAGGTGGACAGCTCTTATATGTATAAGGCAACTATTAATAGAACTTAGCTTTATACCCAACTTATAAGAAGGATTAGAGGTTAAGCGGGACTTATTATATACTAATATATTTAGAGGAACAGTCCCCGTTTCTAGGATTACTTACCTCTAACATAAATTGTTTCTTTTAAGTTGACTACTTAGGAGCAAGGCGGCGGCTTGTTTTTATATAACCTTTCCTACTTAATAGTAGCTATCTAACTATGTCTCCAACTGGTATTAATTAGTGTTTCTTAGATATTACAGAGTTTTATTCTAAGCACCGGATTTAGTTATAACTTAGTATTACTTAGATATTTGCTTACAGATTTTGATCCTTATTTGTAATTACTGGCTTATTTAATCTTTAATTAAGGGATAACGACTATATTAAAGCTATGGATTTAGATTTGAATATGCTTAGCTAAAAGAGGCGGTAATTGCTATATTGGCTATAAGTGGCGGCTCTAATTTTTAGCATATCTATAATTTAGTAGTTGCGGTGCAAAGGCGTCTATAATTTAGTGGTTATGGTGTGGAGGCGTCTATGATTTAGTGGTTGTGGTGCGCTATATTTAGGATTTAGTGGTTACTGTGCAAAACGCCTCCCCCCTACCCCTAAAGTTAGCCTGTCCCACCTACCCCAATATATCTATAGTCTTATACTAACTTTGTTTACCTTAGAAGATAGTATTTAACCCCCTAGAAAAGTATTTCTAATATTATATTAGTTCTTCTATAAGTTGCGATAGGATATTTAAGGATACTTTCCTATAAGTTCTGGTATTGCTAGTATGGATATAAGGGCGGTAGGTTAACTAGGCCAAAGATAGAGTTACCTTCTCTCTTTACTACTCTTAGTTGTTTTGGTTGTAATAATATATAATTATTAGTTTACCTATGTTATATATTTCTATGCACAGTTCTTTTATTACTTTATACTATTCTATATTATACTTTATTAATACTATAAGCCAAGTTACTTCTAGGAGCATCTTTTACTTTAGGTGCTCCTCCTTTTTATTTTTCCTAAACTTATTATTAGGCTTCTTATTTAGTAGTATAAGAAGCTTTAGAAAGTCTACCCGCCCTAAAACTTATTATAGCTAATAACTTAGTTACTAGAGTCTCTATTATTGCTTGTATTAATTATCTAGGTTTGTAAGGCCACTATATTAAAGGAATCCACTAATAGGGAACTAGGTTATAAGTCTATAGAACTCCTATAAGTAATACTACTAAAACCCCCACCTGGTACGTTAGGTGCTTATTGTTGCTATTTTATTCCCTTCCCTACTCTAGCCTTCTGGTATAGTATTATTATTCTTGATATTAAGCCAATTTTTAATATACGTCTTAACAGCTTTAGAAAGCGTCTTGGTATAGGTTCTATTTACTATAGCTTAGCTTATTATAGAGTTAAAGTAGCGTATATATTACTATAATGCATCTTCCTGGGTTATAGTAAAACAAATCTGGTTAGATAAAGCATTGTGGATAATTATACTTGGTATAACTATTAGCTTTTTTCTAGCTATAGTAAGTATAATTCTCCTTGCCTTGCCTTAGATGGATTATTACCTCTTAGTAAGTAAATTATTTAACCTCTAAAGAAATCCTCTAATATAAGGTAGTGGGTATATATTATAATGTTTACAGTAATATCTTTATTGGAATATATAGGTTTTTAGAATTATAAATTGCAGGAAAGTAATAGGATTGGAGATGGAAACTCTAATGTCTAAAGCTGTTTAAGTATCCGCTTCTTTGCGCTAGTACTTAGGCTAGGTGGTATCTATTATAGCGTTTATAGCGTTTGTGGCGATTAGTTAAGAGCATTTTATATTAAAACCGCACTTATCCCTTAACCAGTTAATTTGCGTCTAATGGTTATTAATAAGAACTAGCTAATTAATTAAGCTGAAATTTAACGCTTATGCTAAGGAATGTAAAGCTTTTAATTTTATAGTAATTTGATATATACGCTTAATTTTAGGAGTTAAGTTACTTAGTATAAGGTAGCTAGTACTTATCCTTTCTAAAGAACTGTATTTTGTAATATAGCAGGTAATTAATTAATAGAATCTATATAGGTATGCGTTGTTTTAAAACTGGTGTTTGTGTATAGACTACTTACTTATTAGGCGCTGATGGGTTAATAGATAAATTATAGTTGTAAAGTTTAGGTAATAAGACCTTGGAATCTAATATAAACTATATTCCATAAAATTATAAACCCTATAATATTTGCCACTGTAATCTAAAAACTAAGACTGTAGAAGTACAGTAGATAGAAGCTAAGAGTTATTCTATTTAACTTTACCTTTATATCCTTTTAACTTTAAATACTACTAATCGCTAAGAGTATATCATTTATTAAAATAATTAAGGATATTGTTTGTACTAACTTAATGGTACAATTGAGTCGTATCCAGGGGTACGAAATACGTATAGTATCGTATACTCTTTTGGATGGTGGTGACTGTTGATTATATAAAGCAGACTATGTAGTCTATATACTAATGCGCCTCTCCCTTAATTAGTTAGTGCTCTAGGAGTGCACTAGACGCGTAAGCGGGTGGTTAATACACCAAACGCGTAAACGCGTGGTTGATGTACCGAACGCTTAAGCACGCGGTTAGTACAACAGGTGCTATAATTATACACTGGCGGTACTTAAAAAATAAAACCACTTATATATAACCTCCGTAATTGCCTTAATAGAACCGTAAAACACGTAAGAAAATACATAGGAAATCCCTCCTAAGATGCCCTCTAGCCTGCCTTCTAAACAGTGCTCCAAGTCGGCCGTAAGTCCTGCTTACAGACCGTAAAATAAGCTGTACGGCCTTCCAACGGGCCGTAAATGTACCGTACGGCCTTCTAACGGGTTGTAAACAAACCGTACGGCCTTCCGACAGGCCGTAAATGGACCATAGGTACTCCGTTAGTCTTATTCCACCCATTCTATAACCTTTAGGTTAAGCTTATTTGTATTAATTAGGGTTTTTAGAGCTTAACACGGCTTTACCTTAGTTATGGCGTCTGCTAGGTTGTCTTTGCTGCTAATCTATTTAACCTCCATAATCTCACGTTGTTTATAGGCCTGATATAAGCATATTAGGTTGACTATAAGCCTCTTCTCTTATGTCGTACCTAGGTAGTCGTAAAGGGACTTTAAATTGGTGTATAAAACCAGAGGTAGCTGCTCCAATTATAGGATCTTCTGGATCGTTAATTTAATTACAGCTGCTATATTAAAGCCATAGGCTAGTGCATATAGTTTAGAAGCTAGTACACTGCAGGTTACTTATTTGCATTTAATTAAAGACCAATATAGTATATTTACGTCTTAATTACGGTCCATAAGTACAATTATAAAGCTAATTTGCGATGACAGGTCCCTATTATTAGCGAAGGAGGCGTCCGTAAATACTATTACGCTAATAGAATTTAGGTCTAGCGGTATAAAAGTAAGTCCTCTTATCGCATTATTAATCTGCCATTAAATGCGCTTATTAAGCTGCTTGATATTTTCTTCTTGCGGATCTACTACCTAGGCCGCAAAGGATAAGTCGTAGGCAGATTTAAGTTAGCAGACTATGGCAATATAGCCGCCTCTTGCACGCTATGCAGCGTATTAGTCCTTTATATTTATAGTCTTATAGGTCTCTCCGCGGGAACTGGTAAGGTCCGTAGGCTTTGCTATAATAAGCTTTAGGTTTTAAGCTTGGCGTTCCTAGGTTAGCTAGATTAAGTTGCCCTTTTATATAATTAAGCCTCTGTTAAACTTAATTGGAGTCTACTTAGTTAACTACTCTTACGGCTTTACCAGGAACTTAGCTTCTTGTAGTTTAGTCTCCTCTACGTCCACAAAAGTCTGGTCCGCTAAAAAGAGAGTATCATCTATTTAGAGCCCAATAATACCAAGGCCGTTTGATAGGGTGTATAGGAGGTAAGGGTTATAGGTTAACTGCTCTATCTTAAGTTTATAGACGTGATGCTAGTAATATATCTTAAACTAGTAGTTTCCAGCTTCTAGCACTCCGTAAAGTAGTTTTATAACCCGTAAAATTGTTCCTGGTTGCAAGTTAAGCTCAGGGGGTAGTCATATAAAGATATCCCTACTTAGGTAGGTATTAGACTGCATATAGGCTTGTAAGATGTCCTGTAAGTAGAGGGCTATAGGCTTAGTTTGCTGTAGTCTAGGTATAAGTGCAAGTATAATCCGTTGGCTGACTTGTTAAATTATAGGTAATTATATAAGGACTAAGCCCTTTCCCTAGTCGTTATAAGCTTATATAACAAGCCTTAATTTCTTAAAGGCTTTGTTAGTACTAGAGTGCTTAATCTCGTTAACAAAGCATAAGTTGAATATATGGACGCCTTATGGGACGTCTTTCTCCGTTATAACCGCAAAGACGCCCTTTTTAAGTAGTTTATTAATCTCTTTGTATCTTAAGTCTATAAAAGGGTTTTCCTATACTAGAACTAATATATCTGCAGGCAGAGGTTGTCTTACGGATGTACCTACAGAGGTTAGGTAATTCTCCATTATAGGGTTCTTAGTTATGGGGTGCTTTTAGGGGCGTCCTCGGCCACGCTTTACGGTAGGTTTAGTAGGTTTAGTGGGTTTGCGGGGGACTTCCAGAGTAGGTAGGGGTGCTTCTAGTTTATCTAGTTTAACATTATGGGTATTTTTAGGCCGAAAGTAGGGTTTTACGGACGTGCTTCTAAAGCTGGTTGGTCCGCTAGGAAGTTATATACAGTACATTTCATCTTCTATAGCCAGTAAATAATAAGGTCCAGTCTAATTGCCGCTCTTACGCCACACAAGGACTTTAGAGTTAAGCGGGAGGTTATATACTAAGGTTGTATTAGGTCCATTGCGGTAATATAGGGCGCTATTAACAGCTTATTTGGCCCGTAATTTAACTATTTCGGCTATTACCTTCTATATTACAGTTGCTCGTTCCGTAATAGATAGGGTAGGAGGGCCTAGGTTACTTATCCTTAGGTAGGCTCTATAAACCAAGAGGGTAGGTACTAGTCCGTTAGGGCCAGCAGTATTATTAATGGCTTTTACGGCCATCTGTAAAGCTAGTTCCTTTTAGATATCCTTATACTCGTCTATAATAATCTAGTAAGCTCTCTATAGAGCTAGGTAAGCTCGCTTAACAAGCCCAATAGACCAATGCGCCTTAACTAGAACGGCTTTTGTTAAAATAGCCATAGCTATAGTGTACTGTTAGAATTCCTTGCTAATGAAGTTCCTACTAGCGTTGTGGGTAATATACTTAGGAGGTCCAAGGTATGTGTTAATCCAGTAGGTCCATAAAATGTCCTAAGTATATTTTACGGATATATTTTGCAACCAATAGGTGGCTTGGTAGCGGGTTGCCTCGTCAATTATATATAATACTAGGCTGCCATTAATGTACATAATATCTATGTACACTAAGTGGTTGAAATTAAGATCCTTATAAAGGGTGAACTTAAATTAGCCTAGGGAACATCCGTATTTCTGGTAAAAGGAGCAGTATTTAGTTAGGTAGTTAATTGCCTTCCTATTAACGTCGTTGTGTCCAAAGCGTTTAAGGACTCTATATAGCTTTTCAGCTAATGGGTGGCCAAAACGGCGGTATAGGCGGTGGATTTCAGTACTGGTAAGGTAGCATAGGTTGTAGTTAAAAGATTCCTAAATATAGGTCCGTAACGTCTCTCCCTATATAAGGAACGGGTGTCCAAATCGTCGTATAATTAGTAGGGTGATATGCTTACTTTCTAGGGCAGTTGCGGGGCCAATTACGGTGTCTGTAATATTGTTGTAGTAAACCTATAACCTATCCATATCCGCAAGACAGAGTAGAAAAGGGGTGTCCGCTTTTACTATATAGAAGTTAACTAGGCTAATTAGGGTCTTAACTGCCACTAATCTAATTAATATGGTTGAGCCGATGCCAAATTGGACGTTTATGGCCCTAGTTTGCATAGTATTAATATCCGTATTATTATTTACGGTGGTCTTATATGCAAGGTACTGTCTATAACCTATAGTAGACTTCTTAGAGGCACCTATATCAATTATAACGCCATAGAATTCTTTAGGGGTGTAGTGTTCTGTAGTAATATATATAAATGGGTCCTGTTCGCGGTCCGTAACGTCCGTAACAGGTCTAACGGGTGTGCTTATAGGCCAGTTTTCGGGTGCAATTAAGTGTGTAAAGGAGCGGTCGGCTAATACGGTTGTAATATTAAAGGCTTAGCTATCCGTAAAAGGTCCAAAAGTAGTTAAAAACGTCTCTAAGGTCTCCTATTCCTAAGTATCTAAGTTAAAGTTAATTATAAGGGCTTCCATTAACTTATTAAAAGACTCTTCTGCTTCCTTTTCTTTATAGTCTAAGATAAACTAGTTAATCTGTCTGTTAAATCTCTTTTTAGACTTATTGCGTTCTTTCTAGGTATACCTTATAGACTAACATCCTTCCTTACCACATATAAAGCACCTCTAATTGGTTTATCTACGGGGGTATACTTTTATACGGAAGTTGCTATGGGGGTTACGGGTAGGACCTAGTTAATACGGGTGCTGCTGGCAGTAGCGGCGGTCCGTAAAGTAGGCATCTAAGTTAGTTTGTGGATTTTGTAGGTCCGTAACGAAGGCTTAAGTACTGCCTGGCGGGTTTAAGGCTTTATATGTTGTAATAGAGGACTATAAATCGTTAATAAGGCCAGCTACGGTATCTGCGGGCTTGTAATAGGCGTATTTGCAGGGTTCCATTTCCTAGCAAGCCATAATAAGTTTATTATACAGGAAGTCGTCCGTTTGAAGCTTAATATTAAGACCGTGCTATAGGTAGCAGAGGTCTTTAATAAGGATTTGCAGGCACTCTATAGTCGATTTTTCAGTGTTCTTATCTATTACAGTCCGTAACTTGGTCGCATTCCATTGGGTAAGGATATTACGCTTATATTCCGGTCCTTTAAAGTAGTTGTGTGTGGCTTCGTATAGCTTATCAAAGGGAACACCAAGGGGGTTGCTCTTAAGGTTAGTGTAGTAGTGGTTAAGTGCTAGGCCACGTAGCATGGTAGAGTAGGCTTGGCTGAACTCCTATTTAGGAATATCAGCCTTCTGACAAAGGTCTGTAAAGATGGTTAGTTTAAAGTTAAAGTTATCGTTTTCACCGCTGTACTTAGATTCGTCGGTATAGAGCTTAGCCAGGTTAGCTAGCTCCTTGCCATAGGTCTTTACTTAGGTGGTTTGCGGATCTATAACTTAAACGGAAGGGTTTTAGTCCGTATTTTGGTTTACAGGGGTATTGTGGTCCGTAACTTAAGCACTAGGTATGCTTTAGCCCGTAAAATTAATTCCAAAACTGCTTAGGTTTATAGGACGAATTTAGTTAAGTGGGTTAGGTATAAGGCCAGTAATCCCATTAAGTTTAGAAGAAGTAAAGAGTTCTTTAGTAGCTTTAACCTGGTCTAGAATTTCCTCTTTAGTCCATTCCGTTTAGTCCTTCTTATATATTATATTGTATAAAGACTGTGCAATAGTAACTCGCTTATCCCTTTTAACCCATATACCTTGGTGACGTAAAAGGGTTTATAGGTTATAGATGGTAGTAGGGTTACAGGCCTTAAAAATAGCTTCCGTAAAGTCTATAAAGTCTTCCTGGTATTGCTCCCATAGGTCGTTATTTATAAGCTTAAAATATTCATATTTAAGAACTTTGAATTTAATATAGTTATTAATATTGGCTACAGACGTAAGGTTAACTCCCTGCCTCTACTTTTCTTAACCTTTATTAACTTGCTTGCTTAGGTCTGCTATACTATATAGTGTAGTATAGTGCGTTGCGGGTAGGGAAGGTCTTATAGTGGTTTATAAAGGCGGTTAACAGGTCTGTGACGGTTTGTAGGAGGGTAGGGGGTTTCTGTAAGGTCTTATAACAGTCCGTAAAAGCGATTAACAGGTCCGTAGTAGTTTGTAGAGGGGTAAGGGGTCTCTGTAAGGGGGCTGAAAAAGAGGTCGGAGGGTATGGTAGGAATAGGGGTTTAAGGTTTAGAGGTAGATTAAGGGTAGAGGTTCTGTATAGGTCTATATTCGCGTCTATTATACTTCTAGTAAACCGTACTAAGACTTAAATAAGTATACAGAGTTGGTAATAAGTCTATAATCCCCAACTTCTAACCTTCTAGCAGGTCGTACTAGGAGTCTAAATAGGTGGTTGCTGTCGTGTATCGCTCGGTAGGAGGTGTTAAGTAATTGCTAATCTGTGCGCGCTTACTGATCAGTGTTTATACCAACTTAATAGTACAATTAAGTCGTATCCAGGGGCACGAAATACGTATAGTATCGTATGCTCTTTTGGATGGTGGTGACTGTTAATTGTATAAAGCAGACTATGTAGTCTATATACTAATACGCCTCCCCCTTGATTAGTCAGTGCTCTAGGAGTGCACCAGACGCGTAAGCGGGTGGTTGGTGCACCGAACGCGTAAACGCGTAGTTGATGTACCGAACGCTTAAGCACGCGGTTGGTACAACAGGTGCTGTAATTATACAGATATGCTTAGCATGCTTGTGCTAAGCCTTATTATATACTGTCTCTAATTTCTATAGTTATACGCAGAAGCCACACTAATATTGGAATTGGCTATTTCGGCCTATATAAGATAACTTAATATCCTTAAAAGGAACAGTACCCTTATATATTTAAAGATGCTACTTAAAGCATTATATATTATAGCTTAGGTCTAGATATTATTAGTTAGTTGCTGTTTTTTATAGATATACCTATATATCTATCTAGAAGTGCTAAGAATTGTTATAACAGAACTAATTATTCCTATATATGCTTTTATATGGACACCTTAGATATACATACGTATATTCTTAAGTCTGTTTTATAAAATAGTTAGTATATTATTTTTATTTAGGAGTAGAGCATAAATAAATAATTAGTTAATTAGAAGGTTCCTCTATAATCTTTACGCCTAAATTTTAAACTATAATTGTAGATACTGTATCTAGTTTCTCTATTAAGATAAGGTGGACTAGGTAAGTAGTAATATTAATTTATTTAGATCTAGGGTAGGATATAACTATAGGTAACATAGTAGGAGGCTACTTTATTTAAAGCTCTAAATTAGGTAAGAAGCCAGTATAGATATATCTATAGTGGGTTTCCAATAATCCTAGGCATATATATTGTCCTTACTAAGGATAACCGCTTATATGTCCTAGCGTGGTTTAAAAAGATTAGTAATTGATATATTAAAGACTATGGCTTATATTTATGCTAAATAGATGCCTTATGTAATGAGAGGCGTTATTAGTATAGTGTGGGGGCTTTTTATTAGAGAAAATAAGATTTTTGCGGGATTAATAGGCTTAAGAAGTGGCTTAGGGAATAAAAATACCTAATGGTTAAAATCGCCAAGTAGATTTACTGGTTTCTATAGTATTGGTCTTAATACTAGGTATAGATTAATACTAATATAAACGTTTTTTATCTAGCTCCTTGCCTCCCTATTAACCCTTTAGAAACTTAATCTCTTTAATAAAGTCTGGTATAAATAAGCCTCCTTAAGTAAGAAGACTTAGAAGTAGGGGCGCTACTAGCATTAATATATAAACCACTTAGAAAACTAAAACGACTTTTCTAAGTAATATCCCTTTATTAGTGTCGGGAATTAGGCAAGCGGCCGTCACGTGACGCCGCGGCACTAGTGTGGCGAGGAGTCTTAAGCTCCTCGCCCTTCCTCATTCCAATAATATCAAGCTATTAACCAACATCACTGTAACCTACTCGAGTAGTCGTTATTGGTGAGTTACCCTGTGTGACCAACACTGATTAGTGGTTGAACACACAGTCAACCACAGAGCAGCTAGGTTATTGACAGAAGAGATAGTCTCGTGCAGGGGTTTCTGGCGATACTATGCTACCTTAGGCTTGCGGAAAACCAGTAACAGAAGTGTTACTAAGTACTAGGAGATACCAAGTTGCGTCTATTACGCAGAATAATCGCGTTTATAAAGATTTGGTCAAGTACTTTAGGTTAGAAGTGTTACTGAACCTAGGGTCCTAAGTTAACGTCCAAAACGCGTCGACTACGCCTTAAATTGCCTACCTTTTGACAGCAAACCTACGAGATCCTATAAAGCCGAAAATCCTACCTACCTTTGACGTACGACACCCTGTTAATTCTACTCCTATTATGGCGTTAACCTACCTAAAGAAGTACGAGAACGACATTAACCTAGAGATATGGGATAAAGACATTAACCCTATAAACGCCAAGCAATAGGACCTAAACGGATTCTTACTATACTATATAGCATAATACACAGACAGCGAATACAACGATACTATGCTATAGTATTGCATAAAGGAGGACTTTGTTGGATGGATAAAGGAAACATAGGCCCTCGCGAAGAAGAATATTATATAAGACTTCCGTAACTTCCTTTAGGAGAACAGAGTATTTGTCCCTATGGATAGAGACACTATTAGAGACAATATTCAGGAGCAAGTTATTAACATAAAAGAAGAGCACAAATGGACTCCATAAGAGATTAAGCACTAACTACGTAATATAAAGAAGCTCAACTTACGATGGAATCCAAATAATATACTAATAGAGACACGTTCTAATTCCATTGCTCCAGGTATAAGTTCTTATATGCCATACCTATCGCTCCCACCAATTTAACCCGTAACTTTAACTACTGCCCCCTAAGAGCAAGCGTAAGACCCCCTTGCTTCGTGATTTAATAACCTTTAAACTCTGCCACAGGAAGATTAGGTACTACGCCATATTCTATTAAGCTCTGTATCTCCACTGCAGCCTATAAAGTAATCCCTACCTTAATCTCTAATGCAATTTTAACGTGGCCTAATACCGCTCAGAGGCACCTTAAAAATGCTTACAGAGCTTACAAAACTCTATTCGGACTAGGAGAAGAGGTTTAGCGGGGAACTGTATAATATCCTTAATTTAAAGCTGCGTATCTTCTATAACTGTTGCTAGAAGGTTAGACTGGAACCTAACTAATATTATAACACTTATTCTGTTATGCTTAAGGGCCGCGCTAGTACCTTCTATTATAATCGTTTAGTAGGAAAAGGATACGATTTTAACCGAATAATATATAAGACAAGATGCCACTTTAAAACAGAAGAGAATAAGCAGCAGTATATATTGGAGTGGAGAGAGACTACCTTCCTAAGAATCATTGCTATAAACCTAGATGCCTCTTAACTCGACTGTCTTTAAAAGCTCTTTAATCAACTTTAGATAATTCAGCGTGGTTTATCCGAATTATATTAAGAGGACTTCAGCCTACGCGATTAAGTTATTAGCGTATGCTAAGGTGTTAAAGAATGCAACCTTGCCCTCTTTAATCCTGCAAATACTTACAAAGAAGTGTGTGCTTAATTAAGATCCTCTATTGGCACCGCTCTGCGCTCTTGAGAAGTATAGCAATTTAACGCTTAACCCTAACCTACTTTAATCGACCCGACCGACTAACACAATTATAACTAGACTGATCGAATATATGGTGGCCGGGGTAGAGGATACGGCAAAGGGTATAATTAATATTAACTATAAAGTAACCGTGGAGGTCCTTGTGGAGGTTTATCTCAAAACAATTAATAGAAGAAATGCTATGTTTGTAAGAAGCTAAATTGCTGGTTAACTAGGCACCCTCTTAATAAATAAAAGGAGGTATATAATAAGTTTCGCTAGAGCGCACGAAACGTTAGAAATTATAAGGTTACTATAGCCTACTTCTAAAGCTTCCTGGTTTAATATAAAGGCAAAGAAGATCTTAAGGGTGAGGTTAACAAGGCCAAACAGCTTCTTATAGATATGGAAATTGAGGACTACTCTCCCGACTAATACTTTACTAAGTATAGTGAGGTAGATGGTATATAAACCATTGCTGTTCTTAATAACCAATTTACGCTCTATGCTATTACGAAGTCAGATATCTTTAATGAGCTAAAGGAGAGTTCCATATTCTCCTTTAATAATAGATACTTAGCGAACGTCTTCTATAGTATTATGCCAGATACTAGAGCTGTAGGAGTATCTATAGTAGGAGAACCTTAAGTTCGAGCTCTTTAGCAGCTTAATAGCTTTGTTTAGATTAACTAATTAACGGCAGGCCAATATACAATTCGTTTTAGTAAGGGTACTATAATCTCTCTTGGTATAATTAAGGTTAAAACCCCCTTAGGGTATATTACTTTCTATATTATTCCCGCGAACACCCCATTTCTATTTTACATTAGAGATATAGATAAATTAGGCATTAAACTTAATAACCTTAAGAATATGCTTGTTTAGGGAGATAATTGGGTGCCTATTATATGCAAATAGGGTCACCCCTAGTTGCTCCTTTATTAACTAGAAAAGAGCGTTGCTTAAAGCCACTTAACTGAGTTAGAGCTATATTAACTACACCGTTGTTTTAGCTACTTATCAGTTTATAGATTGCTTAGGGTTCTTTAGCAAGTAGGTTATAAAGTTAAGGCTAAGACGATTAAGTATCTTATAAAGTACTACTATTACTGCTAAATAAACCAGAAGTCCCCTAGCCGATTTAAGTTTACCCTTAAAGATAACTATAACTTTAACTTCTGTATTATTATTAACATTATATATCTTAGCGGCAAGCCAGTACTCTAAATTGTTAACCTCTTAACTTTCTTCTAAGCCGCATATTTCCTAAAGGATATATCAGCTAGGAACGCATAGGATACTCTTTAATTATACTAGATTAATATCTACCTAGGACCCCCTAATTAAGTTATTTATAATATAGGAAGGAACTTCTTATCTACAGAGTTTCGGTAATAGGTAAAGGCAATGGAAATTAAGGTTAAGGAAGTCCCTATTAAGGCACACAATAGTGTTAGAAAAGTAGAATGATATTATACGCTATTACAATAAGCATATAAGATTATCTCTTTGGAACTAGAGGGCGCTAGTAAAGAGCTTATCTTATAGATGGCTGTTAAGGCTGTTAATAATTCTACTAGCCTAGATAGGCTCGTACCTATATTGCTAGTCTTTGGCGCCTACCCTTAAATAACTAACGATTCTCTACTATCCCTATCCGTTATGCAATAAGCGGAGGCTATTTATAAAGCAACGAAAGAGGTGCGACGTCTCTACGCCACGCGCCAGGTTAATGACGCACTAGGAATAAAAAATGGCCTAAATACCTTAACTATGTTTAATCTGCCACTCCAATCTAAGGTACGCGTATAGTGTAAAAAGGGAGGATAGTCAGGCCTATATAAACTTATTGCAATTAATAGTTAGACTTGCACTCTTTAGATACCCCATAAACCCACTTAATTCCGCTTAACTATTATTAAGCCCTACTATAGAAACGACAGTTCTAAGCCTTTATAGGATGCCCTAGAGGATACCCTAGAAGAGAACTATAATTAATGTACTCTAGAAGGCGACTACAATCCTAATACAATTATAGTAGATATGCCACAACTACAACGCGGTAGAGGTCGCCTAAAGGGATTATAAAATTGCCAACACCTTATTAATTTTGAAGAGTAATTCGTTACCGCTATTAAGAGTAGAGACGAGTTATTAATGGCCTTTATAATAGCTAAAGAGAAGGCTAACTTTAAGCTTGCAAAACAGCTCTAAAAGGAAGGCCGTATTATAACTCTAGAAGCTCCTTTCTAAGCATTTAACAAGCAGGAGATTGACGGTCTTATTATAAGAGGAGTCTTTAAATTTAAGAAGTATAACCCTACTAAGTTTAATAGAGTTTGCATCTTTAAGTTAAAAATAGTTAACGAGATTAAGGGCAAAGCTACTAACACCCCATTTAAGAAGTCGAGACTGGTTATTTAAGGTTATAATGACAACGGTAAGGAAGTAATTCTTATACAATCCCCTATAATTTAATAAGCTAGTTAGCGAGTTATTATTATGCTAGCTCCCTCCTTAATAAAGAATAGAATAGTGGTTTATTTGTAAGATATTACTTAGGCCTATACCCAATTAGAGACGCGCCTTTAGCGCTTAATACTAGCATACCTTCTAGAGTAAATTCGCTACCAATATCCCGAAGATATAATTATGGTTGTACTTAAGCCATTATATGGAATTGCAGAGGCAGGAACTTATTAGTAGGCTACTTATAGCAAGCACCACAAAGAGAAGCTCTTAATAATTACTTCTATATTCAATCCCTGCTTCCTTATTACAACTATGGGAACTCTATTTAGAATTATTGGCATATAAACCAATAATATAATTATCTTAGGAGATGACCAATTCTTAGCTCTTGAAGAAGATAAGCTAGTAAAGGCAAATCTTATAGCAAAGCTAAAGGAAAAGCTTAATTTAACAACACTATTACTTTTTAATAGATGCATCCTCTCCCTAAATAAAAATTCTATTGCTTTGCGCCAGAAAGATTAAGGCAAGAAGATTAACGTTATTGACGTTAATTCTCTAAAGCAAGGATATATAGAGCAACGCGCTTATAGAGCTTATATTACTTCTATCTATTAACCCAAGGCTTTATTTAATCTCTCTGTTGCCGCTTAATACTAGGAACTAACTAAGGATGACGTCCTTGCCCTAAATAAGCGTCTTTCCTGGTAAATGAACTATCTTAATTGGGGACTACTCTATATGCCTATTAATCTTCCTACCGCTAAGCTCTTTGTATTTGTTGATGGATCGTTTATAAATAATAAAGATTTTAGCTCCTAGCTAGGATATAAGATTATTATTATAAACAAATCTACTAGAGAGAATAACTTTATAATCTACGGCAATTTTATCTATTAGAGCTTAACTAAGAGTAAGCGCGTTACCTAAAGCGTTCTAGCATTAGAGATATATGGAATGGTTAGTGGAGTTAACATAGCAATTGCAATTGGAACTACCCTGAAGATAATTATAGATTAACTTAAACTCCCCGTTATCCCTATAATTATATGCACCGACTTATATTCCCTCTATGAGTGTTTAGTTAAGCTTAGTACTACAAAGGAGAAGCGTCTTATAATTAATATTATGGCACTTTAGTAATCCTACGAGCGTTAAGAACTCTTTAAGATCCGGTAGATTAATAGCTAAGACAACCTAGTAGATGCAATAACGAAGGCAAACCCAAATAAGGCACTAGAGACGTTTGTTAATATAAATACTCTGCGTGTATAAGTTAAAGGTTGGGTTAAAAGGGAGTAGGAGATATAGCAATTTAAAAGCAGCTAATTAGAATTTTCTATACCTGGTATAGAAAATCGCTATTAGCTCGCTTATAATTAGCGCCTTAGCGGCACTAACACAATGTCCACCCGCGACTTTAAGTAAGAAAGCACCACGTGCTAAAAGGCAAATTTTAGGACAGCGAGACTTATATTGCGGTGGTAATAGTAAGTGAGGAGGATTGATATTTGTTACGCTAGTTAAGCAGTATTTGTATATAGATGGCAACCACAAAAGAAGAGCTGCTAGTATCGGGAATTAGGCAAGCGGCCGTTACGTGACGCCGCGGCACTAGCGTGGCGAGGAGTCTTAAGCTCCTCGCCCTTCCTTATTCTAATAATATCAAGCTATTAACCAACATTACTGTAACCTACTCGAGTAGTTGTTATTGGTAAGTCACCCTATGTGACCAACAATTAGTTCCACTCTTATATCTTATAGGGTCTATAATATATAGGTTACTTATCTTGTATCTCTTATAGGGTTATATAGCTTAGTTAATACCTAGGGTTAATTAGTTAATTTACTTACTTCCTTTTTAGACGCTATATTTAATAAAGCTAAATATAAATTAGTATAAGTGTCCTAGCTATAATATAGTAGAACTAATAATGGGCTTTTTTAACGGCTTGTGCCATGCGCTAATTAAGGACTTTAGTAGCTACCTTAGGTATATTCTTGGCCACTAGTAGGTTGTTTAAACACTTTAGAAGCTTCTTCTGTTTATTTATAGGAATCTTAAACTAAGTAGAGTGTGTTAAATATAATAAGCAAAGTTGTTTAGCTTCCTCCTATATAAGTGTCTACCGATCTTTATCATTAAAAGTTAAGGCTATACTTATATCCCTACTTACTAGAAACCGCTTCTATTAAGTTTTAGAATGTTTAGTAATAGCCTATATATTACTAGCTTTAGACCTAGTAGTAAGACTTATTATATATAGTGGCGTTAAAATAAGAAGTTTGGTATTGCTAGGCAAGTGCTGCCTGCTAAGGTGGGGCTATTAACCTTATTAACTCTGTTAACCCTATTAACTATATTAACTATGTTAACCTAATTAACCGCTAGTGATATAAAACTGGCTAACGCCACTAATCTCCGCTTCCGCCTTCTGTATAATAATACTATTTAGTGCCTCTCTAAGTACCCTAACCTTATATTTGCCTCTAATTAGCTTACTAGTTCTCTTTATATTCTAAAGGGCTTATTTTAGCTTTATATCTTGCTCTTTGTTATAAGCCTATAACAATTACCTTGCTTTATTGTAAGACTTACTATATTCTGTTAAATTTAGTCAGCTATATTAACTTATTAATATTATAGACCTTTAATAGTAGTTATTTATATCTAGCTTAGAGTTAAGATTTTGGTATATAATTAAAATTGGTCCTCCAATCTCTAAATAAATCTACTTACACTGTAGTATGAATTTATATATATGCGTCTAAAATTCTTAAAATTGTAGCGCTTGTGCATTAAGGGGAAGCCATGCTAGTAGCGTTATTGCATTTATTAGCCGCCTAGTGCTCTATTAAATGGATATATTTTGCTAAATATCCTCCTAATTGCTGCTGACGCTCCTACTATACCTCTTATAGCTTTAATATAAGATATACTTTAATTAATTGCTCTAGCAATGCAATCTATTACTATTATATTTAATGTTAATAAAACCTACCAATTTAGATAATAAAGCTTACTTTATAGATATTTCTAATAAGTTAAGGAGAGTAACTAGTCTAGTGTCTAGTAAGGGTCTTACTAATAATAGTTAATTTAGAGCTACTAGTATTAATTACCCACTTATTATTAATTAACTTAGCTCTCTAAAGACTATATAGACTGTTAGTTTATATTATTAGTCTTTCCCTAGTAAGGCTCCACTAATGCTTTACAAAGTGTAACTTAACCAGCCCTTATATAAATAATAAGCCCTTGGTATCTATATATAAGCCTTAGTTAATTAAGTAATAATTTAAGTTAATAAACATGACCTTTAAGGATGGTGATAGTTGGGATAGTATTTTGTCTAAGTTTAATAGACTAATATTAGGTTATAAGCAGAAATATTATAGCCTTTTTCTTAATGCTGGAGTAAGTGGTAAATAGACAAAGGAAAATAAAGCTATTATATACTATTTAAGGCAGGAGCGGTTTCTGTTTATAAATATTGCTAAATAGGTGCTGCATTTGCTAGCTTAAATTTTAGAGATATACCTAACTATATATGTCTTATGCCTTATCTTACTAAGGCTATATATTACTTATATTTGCTAGGTTAAGTAATATATGGGATCGCTTATAACACTATAACCTAGATATAGAGTTTTAGTGTATATTACTAGTTAGTTTCTTTTCTTAAATACAACTTCTAATAGCTTTACCAACATCTTTTAAAGATTATTATTGTAAATAAAGCCTTATGGGAGCTAAAGTCTAAAACTGGTATATAGATAGCTAATAAAGATATAACCCTTATAGAGCTAGGTCACTAGGTGTTACTTATAGTTTTATTATAGGATAATATTATAAAAGCCCTGCTAGGGAGAATATAAGGTACATATTAGTACTATTATAACGTTATTTTTCGCGCTAAAGAGCTAGTATAGATAGTTAAGGAAGAGAATCTCCTTATAGAATTATATAATAAGAAATTTCTATTATAGAGAAATATTAGGAAACATTTTCCAAATAGGCACTATTAATTAATTAAGGAATTCTATAAAAATAGTAAGCTAGGTAGTTGGGCGTAGCGCCCTCTAAATGTATAGCTAGGGTCTTAACAGATTTAACAGCTGTAGCTTTAGTCCTATAAGCTAGGAGGTTATAGGAGCTAGGGGATCCTATAAGCTAGGTAATTATATAAGTAGGGTAGTCTGACCTAGCGCCCTCTAATTAACACCTAGTGTATAAATAGGGTATTAATAGGTTTAATAACTTTGGCTTTAATTGTGCGAGCTAGATGCTTATAGGAGCTGGCCAATCCTATAAGCTAGGTAATTATGTAAGTTAGGTAACCGTGCGAGTATAGTGCTTGTGGGAGCTGGGCAATCCTATAAGCTAGGTAATCGTATAAGCTGGGCGATTGTGCGAACTGGGTAATTATGCGAGCTGGATGATTATGCGAACTAGGTGATTGTGCAAGCTGGATAATTGTGCGAGCTGGATGATTGTGCGAGCTGGATAATTGTGCGAGCTAGATAATTGTGCGAACTGGGTGATTGTGTAAGCTAGATAATCGTGCGAGCTGGATGATCGTGTGAGCTGGATGATCGTGTGAACTGGGTGATTGTGCGAGCTGGGCGATTGTGTGAGTAGAGTGATTGTGCAAGCAGGGTGATCGTGCGAGCAGGGTGATCTGACAATGGGAAGCAAATGTTAGGAAAATACTAGAACTATAAAAAAAAGAAATACATAAGTCCTAGATTTAGAAATATTGAAGAAGTTCCTATATAAAGACTCCTATAAACTTTGTAATGACTTAAAGCCCCTTTATATATACTTAGAGAAGTTCCTACGTAAACAGCCCTATAAGCGTAGCTATAAGTCTAAGCCCCCTTGCGTAACCTAACTACCCCTCCCTACCTGTTGGGAATGAGGTAAGTGGTTATTATATGTCGCCGCGGCACTAGTGTGGCGAGGAGTTTTAGGCTCTTTGCCCTTCCTTATTCTAAGAATATAAGTATATTGACTAATATCACTGTAACCTACTTAAGTAGTTATTATTGGTGAGTTACCCTGTGTGACTAATACTACTATACTAGAATAGATAAACAACCGCTGTGTACTATAAGTAGAGAAGTGATTTAAATAAAAAGAAAATACTATAAAAGAATATATTTATATCCTTAAGATATAAATCTATAAGTACCATAGTCTTAAACACGACTAGTAGTTGCTAAGGTGGTATATATCCTAGGTCTATAAGAAATTTAAAAAATCCTAGGTTGTTAGTATAGATTTGCCTTCTATTATTGCTTTTAAGGTAGTAAATAAATTAATTTAAGTAAAAGCATAGATTATTGCGAATGCTTTATAGCTCGCTATAAGTCAAGTAGGTAGAGACTTTGGTAGGAATAGTAAAATATTGTTTTATTTCGCGATAGGCTAAACAAAAAGAGGCTAAAGTTTTAACCCTTTTACTAGCTTTTATTAGAAATCTTCTTTACATTTATATCCTGTACTTATAGATTTAAGACTATAAAGCTAAAGCCACTATATCTAACCGTCACCTATATAGCCTTGTTACTTAACATCTCTTTATTGCTGTCTGCCCTTATTTCTTAATTTTTAGTGCTAAAACTATTTTCTCTATTATATAATGTCTCTGCGTCCTATTCTTAATCCTTATTACTAAAGTTACTTTCTAAACTAGCTAACGCCTCTACATTGCCATTATCTCTAAAGTCGGTTTCTCTATCTATAAACGTCTATTTACTAGCTGACAATTTAGGGATGCTGTGCTTGTAGGTACTTAGGGTTGCGGATACTACTTAAGGAGAAATTGTGGTTAATATTGTTGGGATATGGAACAAGCCTATAGACCTCTGAGTACTGGCTGCTTAGCGCTTTAAGTAAAAGATCTCCCCTAACGCAAGGCAGATTAATAGGAGTTAATTGCCGCCTGTATAAGGCGGAGCGCTTATAAAGGGCTTAGCTAGAATGCTAATTAAACTACCCTAGAGGTACTAATAGCTCCTTTGCTATAAATAGGGGGTTAATATATAAGATTGACTGGCTAGGATCAGTTTACTGCTTAGGCAGTGTCTTGCCCTAGGAAGGATAGGCGTTGGAAGTGGATTATATAATGCTATTCCTGCTAAGAAAGGCGTTATTAGGGGTAAATAATGCAACTTTAAATAGATTTTATTATTAACTTCTAATTCTAGTTTATAACTTTATATAAATGCTTCTAAACCCTGCTAAGGCATGCGGCGTCTATTAGGGATTGTTAGCCATTTAAGTTTAGTAGCAGCTTAGCTAATGGCTACCCCTAATAATACTTGACTTATAGATTACTCCAGACGCCTGTAGTCTTTGGCGTAGATAATATATAAGCTAAGAGTAATTACAGTTACTGGATATTGTACTATAGATACCATATAAAGTAGAAAAGGGCGGCTGGTATACTCTGCCTTTTTCTTCTGCCTTCTGTCCTGACTTTGCCCTAGGAGAGAAATAGAATATAAATGTCGTGCTCCTAGTTTTTATATGCCATTAATTTGACTCACCTTTAAATTTGACCTCTTGACTATATATCCCTTACTATCCTTATAAGAATACCAGATATTATGTATATTACCTTAACCAAGCTTAGATATATTACTAATATAACCTATAGGTCCTTAATTAGTACTTATAAAAACATTACAATATGCTATTGCCCTAAAGATAATATACCTATTTATTAACTTACTGGAAACCTTAAATTATCCTAGAATCGCATTAATAATAAAGATATAGTATCTACTAGTAGGGGGAAGAAAAAATTGCAGCTTTCCGACCCTATGTAGAAATAGATGCCTTGTACGCCTACTTAAACACCTAATAAGGTTAACTTTTATAAAATTGACGATAATATAGAGGGTAATATATAAGAAGATATGGAAATGTATGCTAATTACCTTAAGAGCCTAGAAGGCCATAGCGAAACTAAGATAGTCTTACCTAAGCTAATAGAGAGCTATATCGAGGCTAAAACAGACTTACCTCAACCAAAAGAGGTTTATATTAAAGGTTTGCTAATACCTCAAGGTATGTTTATAAAACACCTATATATTATTTAGTAATACTAATAATTAAGTAGAGAATAGTTTAGTCAATCCTATAAACTTCCTTAGAGATATACCTCCCCTAACTAAAGTGTTAACAATTTTCAATGCTATAATTTTAGATAGACAACTAAAGTATCTCTTATTATGGTTGCCAACTTGCTATATAATAGAGGACTTAAAGCGTCTCCAAAACCCTAGATATAGATTAGTTGTATCTATATATGGTCCTATTATAGTAGTATGCTGGTATTCTACCTGGGTTTTACCCACGGGTATACCGCATAAGAAACTCGTATTATACTATACTAAGAACCTATGTTACCTTTATTGTTATGCTAGGATATATAAACTGCTTAAAGATGTTATAATAGAGATAGCTTAGAGGGGTAAACTATATGAGCAAAGAGACCAACTAGGAGAGGCGCTAGATGATTATTTAGAAGATCTATTAAGGAGAGGGACACGTAAAAGAAAGGTAGATTGCACTGTAGATGGAGCCTCTAAGAAGCTAAAGAAATAAGAAATTTCTTATAAGAAAAGATTTTCGTAATCACGTTCTTGTTTTCTGGCGTTAAGAATTAAGGCGCTAATTAGGATTTCCTTAGCTTGGTATTGTTTTTCTATCTAGTTGCTTTTATATTAAGAGTATCTCGTTATTATTTGTATTACGTTAAATTGAAGTTAAGAACTCGCTTATAGTAAGCTTACAAGTCCTCTACCTTTATATGCTTGGCAGCGATAAGTTAGCCGCCCTATAACTCGCTTAGTCCTCTATAAAGAAAAGACTTGTTATAAAACGTAGAGTTATTCTGATTAGATTAGATTAGCTTAGTAAGCCTATAGGCCTTCTTGGCACCCTATGGCGTAAGAATAAAACTAAATCAAACTAAGTGAAAAGACTTGTCGCTTTCTGATCTAGATGTCTTAGAATTAGCCTTTATTAGCCTACCCACTTTAACCTAGTTAAAATGTATTGGCGTCTTCTTAACTAGTATAGGATAGAACTTTTCCTTTAAAGTAGTTAGTAGTCTTGGATGAACCTTAGTCTACTAAGCTACGTCTTTTCTACCTACTAGCCTCTAATATGCCTCTATTATACATCCTTCCTCTATTCTTTATCCTTCACTCCTAGTGTTATATTTCTACCCTTAACTAATGCTCTCCTATACTTGACTTTGTTACCTTTAGCTACTGGAGATATGCCCTCCTTATTAACTAATAAGGGAACACTTTAGGCATTGTAGATGATAAATAGACTTAATAAGGGCCCATAAGTTGATTCTATTAGAGATTTGTATAGCCTCTGTGGTATATCTGATTTAGAAACTAGTGTTTTTAAGCGCTTGGTCTTTACCTTTATTAGTAACTAAGACTATGTCTACTTTAGTAGAGCGCTAGTTAGAGGGATGTATTTAAGCTCCTAGGATTTTAAGAAGGCCTTAAAACGAGTTTTAGATAAGGATGTATACCCTAAAGTGCTGTCATAAATTATTGTTGCGTTAATCCCAGTAGAGGTAGATGTTTATATTAAATGTTTTAAGCTAAACATCTATAATAACTAGGTGAACTTAGGCCTACTAGTGAGGCTATTTTTAGGAGAAGCTGAGACGTTTAAAGCCCTTATTTGGAAGCCGCATTATAAGAATATTATCTAATATTATAGCTGTATTGTTTACCGGCGTTGTATTACCGGTATTGTCCTTAATTAATATTTAAAAGTACTAGAAGGCTGACTAAGGGAAGGCGCGCATGGCTTTAATAAAAGACTATATATAGATGGTATTAAATTAGGAGTTGAGTATCTTTACTCCCTTAGGTATACGCACAATGACTTTAATCTAAGCAATATTATGGTTGGCGAAGATAATACCCCTATTATTATTGATTTGGGTTCTTATAAGCGTTTTGGCAGAGCCCTTATATTTAGAGGTATATACGGATAGATAGATAAGGACTTTATAACTTCTAAGTGATGTTATAATAAGGCTGCTTTAACAAAATTATAGGAGTGGCTTGAGAAGAAATAACTTTAAAAGATTAAAACTGCTTAAAGTTTCATTTCTTTTGCGGAATTATGCTACTTTAATAATTAATTCCTATATCTTAGACACAGATTACTAATCTTAACCGTCTAAAACATTCCCTTAGCTAAGAAGACCTGGTTATTGATGGCTAATATATATCTAATATTGTATAGGTAGGGCTTAAGCAATCTACTTTCCTAAGCTCTGTCCTTCTTTATATCTAGCTATTAGAATCTTAAGTGATAATGATTGTGGTTACTTAAGTACACCTAAATAGTTTTAGAGAGCTACCTATTGTAAGGACTAACCATCTGACTTACATTTTGCTATTATGGGTGGATTTTAGCGGAAAAGTGCTCTTATGTAGCTATGGTAAGGAGGGGTAGGCTCTTTAGGGGTGAAATTAGAAGTGGGTGTATAGCGGCGAGTTCTATGTAGCTATTTGACTTTTATATAGGTAAGCGAACTATGGAAGTCGCTATTTATAGCTACGCGACTAGGTAGTAGTCTTGGTATCTTTGGGAAGGGATTATATAGAGAAGGTATATAGAGTAGCTTATATAATTACCTAGCTTATAAACTTTAACCTGTTAACTTAGGCATGTAGGTTATTAATAAGGGTCTACCAATTAAATTAATAGGATTTAGTGGCTGTGCTTATTGGTGTTTGCGTATAGGCCTTCCCTCTGCTATTAGGTTAAGGGATACTAGTACGCATAAAGACCCCTATAAACTTTGTAACGACTTAAAGAATTTTTTTTTTTAAGAGAAGATAAAAGAAATTAATATTTTAGCTAACCTGGATGGCTTAATAAATATAAGAAGATTAGCCTAGGGTTTGCTAAAAAGCTATACATATAGCTTATAAAAATACTATTTAGCTCTGGGTAATAGAAACTGGTTAATACTAATAGAGGAGTAAGATAGTAATTAGAGGCTTAAACTAAGCAGGACAGAGAGGATCTAAAACTTGTTTTAGATAAAACCAGCTAGTAACTGTAATAATAGCATAGATTGCTATAATAAGAACGCCTTTAAGCCAGTCTATTTTAGTATTAGTTGGAGTGGATTACCTATATAGAAAGGAAAACTTACTAGATTTGCTATTTTAGATAAGATAGTTTACTAGGAGTATAGTAATAAATAAAATAGTAATTAGAAAGGTATTGAATAAAAGCGTTATATAATCCTGGTCTATGGTTTAACTAAGTATAATAATAAAGGGGAGAACTAGAAGGGTAATTTATATGCTAGATTTAATAGTAATATTAATTGCTAGGCTTATTTTATCCTTGCAAGCTACTATAACTGCTATTATATACTTAGCAGCGTTCCTAATAATTGGGAGTAGGATAAGACTAATAAAAGTGGTAAAGATAGTGCCGCTTGCTATAATATTACTAATACTGTTAACTATAAACTTGGAATAGAAGGTGACTAATATAGTAGAGAATCTAAGGGTTATAATTGCACCTTAGATTGTCAATTTGGGCTTCTTAATCTTGTTGTCTTCCTTTTCTATATTTAAATCCTGTTTAACTTAGAAGGATTTATACTTAGGAGCCCTTTGGCTTAGAGCATTATATATTTTAGTATATAACTTTAATTAAAATATAAGGTAGTAAATGTATATAATTAGGAGGATAACAGCTGTTCCGCGGGAAAGCTTCTAATTAAGTATAGAGCTATTAAGGCTTATAGCTATGTAGGTTAGTATCTATTATAGGTCTAAAGCTATTATTAAACTTACTTAATAGTGTAGAGTAGAAGGTGGTTGGAATAATTAGACTGCCAACGTATAGAGCTAGAAGGCCGGCCGTAGTATTTGCTACTGTTATATTGAAATGTTGCTCTATCTAGTTAATGCCTTTGAAGAAGAAGTATATGCTAAGGATAAGGAGTAAGTTTGAAAGTATACTGCTGATTAAGGAAGTTTTGATAATGGTAATCTGGCCCTTAGTTAGGGCTAAAATGGAGATAATTAATTTAACAGCGTTTCTGCGCTAAATGTTAGATAATATTAGGATAAATAAGAAGCGGAGAAATATACCTAAAAGTTGCGTTTAAAAGACTACCTAATGTATTACGAGCGAGGATTTAAAGCAAATTCTAGAATAGTTGTTATAGAGGAGAGGAGGATTAATGTTAATGACTAGATAGAATGGCTAGTGAAAAAAGGAGAAGATGGAGTAATAGATAAATAATAAGTGAAAAGTAAACTGACTACTTATAGAAATGAGGATGTGGTAGAATGTATGAATAAGGGTGTAAGTCTGTATGCCTCTAAGTACTGGCTGCTTAGTGTTTTAAATATAAGTCCTCCCTTAATGTAAGGCAGATTAATAGGAGTTGTTATGCCGCCTGTATGAGGTAGAGCGCTTATAAAGGGCTTAGCTAGAATGCTAATTAAACTACCCTGTAATGTATTAACAGCTCCTTTGCCATAGATAGGGAGTGAATATATAAGATTAACTGGCTGAGATAAGTCTACTGCTTAAGCAGTGCCCTGCTTTGTAAAGGGTGGGTGTTAGAAGTAGATTATATAATGCTATTTCTATTGGGTAAGGCGTTATTAGGGGGTTATTGTTGGCTTCTGGTTCTAGTTTATAACTTTATATAAATGCCTCCGAATACTGCACTATTGGGGCTATCTAAAAGCTAAGTTGCCTGTTTACCTTAGGCTAGGGTTGTTAGCTGTTGAGGCGACAGGAAGTTGTGTTAAGGTGTATAATAGGGCTTAATTAAAGCCACGCAACTAAATAGGCATTGCTGTGCGAAGCAACGCTTAACCAGCTGCCTTAATATTGCTGTCTTAAAATAATTGGAAGAAAGGGGTTAATGCTAGCCCTTGTTGTTTAATGTAACCCTTCTATAGAGGCATAGTAAAGTAGGGTGTGGATGGGGAAGGATTATGCTCCTGTTGTGGCTGTATTATAGTACATTTATAATGCTGTGCTAGTATCCCTAAGTTAGTAAATTGGCTTGACTTTTGAGGTATAGTTGAAGCGGAGCCTATTGTTAGCTCTTCTATTAGCTAAGTAGTAGAGAGGAGCAGGATATAAAAGGCCTCTATATCCTTTGACTAGACCTATATTAAGTATAGTATCCTTTAAGGAAATCCCTCCTTATTTTCTTGTAAAGACACTTAAACTATTAGCTGCCTTATCTCTTTAATAATAAGCAACTTAGACGACTTGGACGCCACAATAGTGGATACTATATTGTATTAGATTAAGGTATGCTCTAAATATTAAATCCTTTATAGGATACCGCTGACAGAGCTAGGATATACTGCTTGCTTCTAATCCTAAGGGCTCCAATAAGGCCGTTGATATAGTAGGGTAGGTATGCAATAGTTGCTTCCCTATGGTTTTGTTTATTCGCTAGCTTACTAATATAAGTAGGATATCTAGTTAGTACTAGAATGTAAGAGTGATTTAGAGAATAATAAGGCCGATATAGAAGGAACTGTAAGGAAATATTTATCTTATACTAATAAGATAAAGAAGTTATCCTAATATGGTCTGCTTGGTAACTCCTTTTAATAAAGCTTATTAACCCCTAGCTTATTTTATTAGGGGTAATAGAGAGACTAGGTAGCTTAGTTAATTAACTTAACTATAGGCTTAGCCAACTTAATAGGAAAATTGATAGCCTTAAAAAAAACGACCGCTATATTATAAGTTATCTAGGGAAGGTTAACAATTAGACTAATAGCCTAAGAAGTAACTAAGAAGAAATAAGAGATACTATTAGGCGGTTTTAAAATGAAATCCACACTCTTAAGAGAGGCAGTGATGAAACTTTAGATTATGGAGATAAATGGGTTGCAAAGGCTAGAAATAAGATTACGGCATTTAAGAGGAAAAGGGCATGCTTAGCCTAAGGATGGAGAAGTCTGCAGAATTAAGGAGAAAATTTATTAGCTTAAATGGTACGCTCTTTAGTTATTGTATTGTTTACTTGTTAAAGGAAATTTATATATTGGATTTAAGCTAGTACTAGCCCTGCCCTTCATGGCGAGTATTTGCCGTATTTATATACTTAATTAGTAATAAGTTAGCAGATTTAACTAAGCTTGGTGTCTAAAGCGAGTAAAACCACGTTCCTATATTATATGTTTAAGTCTAGTTGCTTTCTGCTGGCGTCTTCTTTACTAGTGGAGAATAGAATTTGTCCTTAAAATAGAAGTTAGTTTGTGGAATAATAGAAGAAAAGGGGGCCTATAAGGGTTTCTAGGTTTAGAGGCCATGAAGGCTAATCTATCCCTTAACCCGCTAGTGTCTATATTAGGTTTAGCTCGTTTCAGGACCAGCCACGTAGTTATTTGTGGGCGCTTGCAGGATCAACCCTATAATTAACTCGCTCTCTCCACCTGTGCTCTTTAGCCTCGCTGCATGAGAGCCCTGTTGCATTGGAGCCTTACGCGTCGCGGAACAAACTAAAACTGATAAGTATGATTAGTCATAGACCAGAAAACGCTGCCTACCCGCATTTAGGCCATTGTGGCTTAGCATTTGACCAAGCCCTGCGAAGCCTTAGTCTGAGCCACGTTGGATTGGCATGACTTTTCCGCGCCCAATCTTCAATCCTCCCTGCGTTCGCTCGCACCTTGCTTCCACCTTCTTACACTTTTTCAAAATGGCACCCCCTAGGTGCAATAAGTGTCACCTTGTCGGACATATGCAAAGAAACTGCCTAGAAGGCAAGACTACACCAGATAGGGAGACCACGGCCTCCCTGTCTGTCCCCCCCACAAAAACGACTAGAAGACTATTACCCTTAGCAACAGAGTCTATCCCCCAGCCTGCCTTCCACCCCCAGGTGCAGGAAGCCATAGGGGAGGAAATAATAGAGCTGTTAAGGGAAGGCTCGACTTCGCCTACACCTAGGCCGTCGAGGTTAAAAGCACCGGTTAAGGATATCCCTTAACAGACAACAGAAAACCTGGCGGCTGAGTCCGTACAGTTAGGAATCCCCTCTAAGGGGAAGAAAAACAAGAAGAAGCTGGGTAAGAAGGGCCTAGGAAGCAAGCATAAGGAGATCCTTAAGGATCTTCTTAAAGAAGATAAGAAGAAGGCGATAGAATCGGAGGCGGTTCTGAAGTCCTTTATAGCGAAAATTAGTAAGGAGTTTGCTAAGATCGAGAAGAAGACGGGCCTTAAGCTTGAGGCAGTAATAAAGAAGGTCTTTGGGATTATATAAGGCGCGGTCACAGGGACCACAAAAAACCCTAAAAAGAAGGTGGCAAAAGGAGTGGTATATAAGGCCCCCCAGAAACTAATAGGGGAGGAAGAAGTGACTTAGAAGGAGGCATAGTAAAGGGCTACGTAGCAGAACGCAAGTAGCTAGAAGGAGACTAATCAGCCTGAGGAGGGCTGGAAAAAAGTAATTAGCCGAAACTATTGGCTAAAAGACCAGAAAGAGGCTGAGAAAGCCTAAAGAAGGGGACCGGTTTAAGGAAAACTGAGCCGTGACCTTAGAGTCTTTATAAGATTTAAAGGGAAAGCGATTCCTAATAAAGCCTAGGTAAGGGGGGTAATAAGGGAGATCCTTAAAGCCTATAGGGTGGGCTATAAGGGGATCCTAAATGTAATTAGAACGGAGAGGACTATTGCGGTTAGCTGTAAAGGTCCTTAGTAGCAAGAGCAGCTTTTAAAGATTAGCAGGGAGCTCTAGAGGATAGTGGGCTTTACATTAATTAAAAGAGTAGAGAAGTGGAATAAGTTTTTATTTAGGAATATAGTCTATAGGAGAACGGTAAATAGAAAGGAGGGGCTAATGGATATACCTACAGCCAACTATAAGATGAGTACGCTGCATGGGCACTAACCTATAAGGATATATATACTCAAAAACAAAGATAGAGAGGACTTCTATAACGTCCTATTCTTCTTTAAAGAAGGGAACGGACTAAAGAGTAATGTTAGGCTCTTTGGATTAAACACTAGGGGAATTAAACTTGGTAAAAGAGGAAGGCCAAGGCTTTGCCAGAACTATAAGACGTTCTACCTTAGACTTTATAGAAGAGAAGCGAAATGCAGTAACTATGGTTAGGCGGACCATGATATCTATAAGTACGTAATAAGGTGCGCGATGTGCTATTTACGCAATTACAAAAGTAATGACCTGGTATGCCCCCTGAGACCGAGCAAGAAGGTGGATGGGTGGCATTACGCAAATGCCTGGACAGTTGCTATGAGAAGGCGATAGGAGGATGAGAAAGCCCCTTACACGAAGAAACGAGAGGAGAAGATTAGGAACCCCTTAGCTTAAAGGGTAAGGAAGAAAAACAGAAAGTAAACTAGAAGAAAATTGGAGCGGACTTAAGCTGTAAAGGATAATAGGAGGGTAGCTAGTCCAGCCTGTTTAAAACAGAAGAAAAAAGGTAGAGGAGAAAGAAGGCGTCTTAATTTCTTTTCCTAAGTGCATACACGTTTACATGTCTCTTTAAAAGTTAGGTACTGGACGAGTTATAATTTTCTTTTAGCAAAGGGAACCCCAGGGAACCCGTAACAATTCTATATAAGAATAAGTAGTTATTAAGCCTAGGGCTAGCCTGGAAAGGTATATTCCATTATAAGGCACGGGTGCGGCCAAGGCCGTACGTGCTACTAGGAACACACAGTTTAATAGCCTAGCGGCCGCCGCGGACGTTAAATAAATCTCTCTCTCTCTTTCTCTCTCGCACCTTGCTTTAATAGACGTAAAGGGCGCATTTAACGGAGTCTGGCCGGAAAATTATACCGGAGCATGGTTGAGATAGGGGTACTAGGTTACGTAGCGGCCTAGGCAGCAGATATATATAGAGGGAGACTTGCCTTCCTAAGGCGAGGGTAAGACAAAGGGGACCTGCTGGAAGTGGACAACGGGATCCTATAAGGATCACTAGCATCACCAGTACTGTTCGCAATCCTGCTAGCATCCATATTCCGAGGACACTATAACAGGTATAGGTATGCAGATGATATAGCGGTGACGGCAAGTGGCTATATGGCTGAGGAAGCCGCCGCGAAAGGTGAGGAAAAAGTAAGAAAGGTAATTAAAGAGCTGGAAGACAAGGGACTTAAGGTAGAGAAGAAGGAAACCTAAGTAAAGAGCATCTATTACTGTATAAGGTAAAAGGGTAGAAGCCGCAGACACTATAAGGTATCTAGGGATATACCTAGATAGATAGCTTAACTTTAAAGAGTATATTAAAATGAGATATATAAAGACCGGAAGCGCGTTAGCATTTATCTAAAATATAGCTAACACCCAAAATAGCTTGTCTGTAAAAGGGTGCAGGCAGATTGTTAAGGCAGTAGTGGAACCGTTCCTGTTATATAGGTTAGAGGTTTAATAAAAAGGTTTAATGGTAAATAGGCAACTAAGAGCCGTTAAAGGCGTGCACCTGTTAAGACACATAGATAGAGCACTTAGGGCTGTATATAAGGCAGCCCTGCTAGTATATAAGATAACCCTAATACTGGTAATTAAGTATAAGCTAGAAGTACTAAACGCTAAAGCTAAAGCGGAAGAACTCTAATATGCGGACTCCCTAAGGATAGGTTAATTACTAAGAAATCACCCCCTAAAAAGAAGGACAATAGTTAACTAAAGGCTAGGCTATAAAACCTAGCTAAAATAAGTATATAAGTATCTATACCTATAAAGAGAACCAGCCCTGCTGGAAGTAGTAAGGAAAGTAAATATAATAAAAAGGAAAGTTAATATAATGTTAGAGGAGCATAAGGCAAGTTACCTTTAGATAACCGAAAATAACTATAAAGGGTACGTCCTGTTGGTAGAGATACTGGTAGGTATAATAGGGATATATATAATCTAAAACCATATAGGGAGGATTATAAAATAAGGCTCTGCATACCTAGGCCCTATGGTAATAAGGGAAGACGGAGTAATAATAGTAATAAGGGAGGCATATAAGAACGCCCCTAAAGGGACTTAGAACTTTATGGTTTATATAAGAGACCCTAGAGCTACACAGGTAGGAGAAGGGAGGGCTGTTCTAACTATAAGTATTAAAGCAGCTTAAGAAGTTAGGAACTTAACTATAATAAGGCGGTAAGGGGTTAAGTACCTATAGGAGTGCCCAGACTACGCCAAGGTAGTATAGGTAATACTAAACTGGAAAAGGAAAGACAAATGCTATGCTATGCAGGAGTAGCTAAAAAAGTTTATCTTTAAAAGGAAGAAAGAGAGACTTAAGTAGGAGTAGGAGGAATGAAGGCCTAGGTCCTACTAGGAACTAGGACTGGAGTTTAAAAGCCCCTATACAGTAATTAAGAATAGGGAAATTATGGGCTATTTAATAGCCCTAAGATCTAATTACGGAAACTTTTAGGAATACTATAAAAGGTTCCATTATAACACCTATCTTAAATGTATATACGGTTTAAGAAAGTTAAAGAAACACCTGCTATTTTGCATATAAGTAAATAGAAAGTTAGATAGACTTATCCAACATATTAAAAAGAGAAAGGTTGGCCCTAGTAAATTTGCACATCTATATATAAGGGGCCTAAAGACTCTAGCTAAATAGCTAGAGGAAATAAAGTATTACTAGATAAGCTAAATAGGGATTTAAAGGCGAATTATAGAATAAAGACACGGGAATCTAATTTAGGTTTTAGGTGTTGGTAAAGAATAAGCAGGATAGGGATTTCTTACTCCTACTTTTTGTTTAATATTAGAAACAGGTACTAGATAAGTTACGTTTCTCTCTAGATAAAGGAACCTTAGGGAACCTAAATGCTTTATAGAGAAGCAGAGTGTAGTTTAACCCAGGGCTAGCCTAGAAAGGTGTATTCTGTTATAGTACGTAGGCGCGGCCAAGGCCGCTACGCGCTACTAGGAAGACATGGTTTAATGGCCTAGCGGCCGCCGCGGACGTTAAATAAATCTCTCTCTCTCTCTCTCGCACCTTGCTTCCTTCCTTACACTTTTCTCCCTAGTTATTTTCTTATTGCAAGACGCGCCGGCGAAATACACAATACTTAAAAATAAAGTGAGAAAGAGGAAGAAGGAGAGGCAAGGCTAGAAATGCAAGGATAGCCCTATAAGTGTATGTGGGGGTGCCCTAGAGGAAGGGAATGTTTAGGGAATAAGAAGTTCCGGAATAAACTAAGAGATAGATGCATTTACTGCTAAGAGGTGGGAGGGAAAAATTGCATTATATATAAGAAATGTAATAGCGTCTTGTGTAAAGGGTCCTACCCTTTCTATATAAAAGATAATAGTATAATACTAGCTGGGACCCTAGCACCCAGACCGAGAACCCCTTAAGGGAGAGAGTTAATACTTATAGGAAGCTTAAGAAACAGAGCTACTAGGATAAGAGAGGTTATGGACACACTAGTGTCCCAAATTAACCTAAGTAGGTTACTTAAGAGTATACTTTTAAAGGTTAGGCCAAAATAACTTAAAAAAGAGAAGACACCCCCTACTTTAAAGAAGAGATAGTGGATTATATACCAGAGACCCCTATTTAGAACTTCTAGAATAGATAGGAAGACGACAGGAACTAAGGAGTAGTGATACCTACTTAGAATAAACAGGAAGAGGGGAGGGCTGAAAACCCCTAAATATAAGTGGCAATAGAGCCTATAAAGACGACTAAGGAGAACAAACTATATAGCCTCTTAAAATCCTTGCTAGATATCTAAGCCAACAAGAAAAAGATACGGCTGTGAAAAGAGGCAGTCCTAAAAATATTCGCAGAGAGACTAGCGAATGACTTCTAGAATATAAAACGCCTAACTAACATAAAACTAAGCGCGACAATAAAACAGGTTTTTTTAATAGTGTTTAACGCTATTAACCTTACAAACTAGGAGATAGGAGTAGTAGGACATGTTAGAGATAAGACAGACCTACTAAAAGAAGAGGCGGGAACTGGAAGAAAAGAAGAACTAACTAGCACTAGACTAAAAAGCAAGGCCCCTATAGACAGAGGGCCTAAAAAGAATAATAATGGGAAGCCTAAAGGTAAGGGCAACCAATTATAGGATAAAACCGCGAAAATAGCAATGTTATAGACGCAAGTCCTTTAGAAAAACTTCCAACTATAGGACTAATAGGAAGAAAAAAAAAGCAGGTAAGGTAGTGTCTGCACTATATATACCCAAATAAGATAATAGAATCTTCCTAAGGTTTAACGGATACTTCCTAGATAAGGTAGAGACGGAATATAATATACAATGCACCTTGTCACAGGAAGAAGCGAAAGGGTTAGTTAGAGTGGTCCTAATAAGGAAAGCTATAGCTTTAGTTATAAAGGATAAGGAAGGTATAGAGACTATTATAAAAAAGAAGGCGGAGGTAATGGCAGCTATAAAGGCGGAAGCTATAGAGAATAGTAAAAGATAGGAGAAGTTTATCTTTTAGGGAGTTACTAGGATCTAAAATATTAGTGGGTAGGGGGCTTAGCTTAACTAAGCTAATATAGTAAGTAAGCTTAGCAAGCAAGACGAGCCACAGCCTAAAAAGATCGTGATTATAGGTTTAGGTCTAGATTAAAAGTGCAATATTATTATTTTTATAAGTGAAGGACAAAACCTAAAGAGAAATACGACTCTTTTCGGAGACAGAGTCGGAGCGGTTAAGATAATAGAGAAATCCGCCCTAAGGTTCTGCAGAAATTGTTAAATGCACCACCTAGGGTTGTATAGAAAAGAGAGCAAGTGCTAAAAGTGTAAAAGGGTATTATATGGAGACTGTTAGAATACTGTTAGATGCTTTACCTGCCACAAAGAACACCTAAGTATGGACCCTAAGTGCCCGCTTAGACCTAAGAGAGTAGAAGGGAAGTGGATATATCTAAATGAATAGATTGTGAATTCCCACAGGAAATAGGAAAGGGAGGAGATAAAAAAGAAAGCGACAGTAAAGAAAACGGCAGAGTAGAATAAGGATAATTAAGAGAAAGCTAAGGACGGCAGAGCTAAAGGTAAGGAAAGAATATAAGGACCATCTAAATGGAACTAAATATCCTATGCAATAATGTTGCAAGGAGCCCAACGTGCCACGCGGCGTTGCTGGCTTAGGCAACAGAGGTTAGCGCGGATGTGATACTAGTGCAAAAACTAGCACTGGTAGATAAAGAAAACAAGGTTACTCTTTTTAACCAAAGCTACAGCTGGTTTAGACCCTCGGAAGATTAGGTAAAAGACCCACCACAAGCACTAACGTACGTTAAGAAAGGCCTAAAAGCCAGAGGAATAACAAAGACAGTTCGGGACGTCACTGGTGTGACAGTAGAAGGGATAGAAGTATACAACGTATACATACCAGTGAGAGAAAACGTGCACGGAGCCACAGCAGAGGCGGTGCGTAACATACCGAGAACCAAAAATGTCATTATAATGGGAGATTTCAACCGTGCCTTCGAGTGGAACAGCGAAGGAGAAGCCGGACCCAGGCTGGACGACTGGACCGAGGAAATCCAGTTGCTGAACGACCCAGAAATGCCAACCAGGGGAGCAAGAACGCTGGACTTTGCGTTCAGTAACAACGAACAAGCCGAGGCTGGTGTCAGCGAGATGCACTCCGGATCAGACCATCGGGTCCTATAGGCATGGATAAAAACCGAGAGGAAAGACAAGAGAGACGGGGAAGAGTCCGAGTCCGAAGAAAATAGGATAAAACCCAAGTTCGCTCTGAAGAAAAAGGTTAACACGGTCCTTTGCAAAAAGTCATGGAAACAAGGAGGAGGAACCCTCTGAGAATGGAAAAACGAACTCGAAGACCAGATACAGGTACACACCGAATGGTTGAGAGCAATAGTTAAAAAAAACCCCTGGTGGAACAAGGATCTAACCAGTGAAGTAAGAAGGGTCCAAAGAACAAACCCCAAAGACATGACGGCACATAAGAAAGCCAGGAGGAAACTCCGAGGAAAGGTCAGGAAAGCCAGATCCCAGTTCTGGAACCAAGCAGCGAGCGAAGTAAAGTCAGACGCCGACCTGTATAAGTTGGTAAACTGGAGAAAACCAGCCTTAAATGCAGAAACTAGGGCTCTCCAGGGACATAAAGATAAAAGCGAAGAGGAATAAATAACTGCGATCGCCAAGAGTCTTCTTAAATAAGAGGAAAAAAACGTTAGGGACAATAACGTTAATCCCATAGCATCCGAGGCAAACCCAAAAAGAGTAACTTGGAAGAAACTGTCAACGGAGATAGTACGGAGGAATGTACTGGAATTGGCCTTAAAAACTCCAGGGACAGACAAGATCACGGTAGATCTTCTCCGGAACATAGACATTAATATAGATAAACTAATAGCCCTGGTAAACTAAGACCTAGATAACGGGGTGGCGACTATAAAGGAAGCTAAAGTACTGCTTATACCGAAACATGGCAGAGACCCAAGTATAGTTAAAGGATGGAGACCCATCTCTCTACTATCGGTAGTGGCAAAAGGAGTGGAGAGGGCCGTGGCAGAATGGATAGGAGAAAAAGGGCTAAAATAAGGTTAGTTCGGACCTAACCAAGCCAGAGGAATACCAGGCAGGTTAACTATAGACATTATCCTTAAAATACTAAACAGCATTAAAAGACATAACAACGTCAAGAAAAACCCCTAGAGGGCAGTGGTATTTATGGATATTAAGGGAGCTTTTAACAAAGTAAAAAAAGGAAACCTATACAAGGTCCTTAGGGACAAGGGCCTATCTAAGAACATCGTTAAGTAGTCCGTGGACTTTATAGGCTTAAGGACAGTCACCCTTAAGAGAGGAGAAATATCCGGGACACCGTTTAAGCTAGACGACGGCCTACCCCAAGGGTCACCAGTGTCACCTGTGCTATTCAGCCTACTGCTAAGTCCAGTCTTATATAGCAAAAAAAACACAAACAGATACGGATACGCTGATGACGTTGCTGTAAGAGCCTTCGGTAAATCGTTAGAATAAGTCCTATCCAACACAGAAAGACTAGCTAACGAACTAGCCGAAGAAGCTAAAGAACTAGGACTGGAGATCGAACCGGCCAAAATGGAAGCCATCGTCTTTAAAAGGAGCAAGGCCCTAATACCGTAAGGAGAGCTTATAGTGCAAGGGCAGCTAATTAAAACAAGTAAAAACGTGAGATACCTAGGCGTATACTTTGACGACAAGTTAATGTTTAGGAAGCACATTGAGATAAGGACAGCCCTTAGGTGGGAAGTTGCTAACATAATTAAGAAACTTGCCCAGGACATAAACCTTTAAACTAAAGGGTCCATTAAGTTAATAAAAACGGTGCTGGTTCCTACACTGACTTATAGGTTAGAGGTATAGTGGAAAGGGAAAAATAACCTAAATGGATAAATTAAGGGTTAAAGACAACAAGGGTTAGTGGAAATCCTTATAAAACTACTAAAAAGCTATAAGAGGGAAGCCCTAGGAACAAGTAAGGGCTACCTACTTAAAGTCTTGGATTGGGAGACAGGCATTCCTAAGTTAGAAGATATTCTAGACAACCTACAAAACAAAGCGTTAGTAAGGCTAAACGCCAAGGAGAAAGAACACCTAATAAGAGGAAGCGACGAAGGCCTAAAAACCAGGTTAAATAGGCTTAGGAGCTATATAGGTTAAGGAATAAAAGGAGAAGAACCCTAGACAAGGACTAATATCAGAAGGTTAAAGTCAAGAGTAATTAATAAGGAAGACTATAAAAAATCCTTTCTCTATTAACACCTAAACACTAGGTAGGCGTATATTATAATAGATAGAAACAAAGCTAGGTATTAGGTAAAAGAACAAAATAGAAGAGTTATTAAACAGGGCAAGTTCACTAGAGGTAGCAAAAACGTGCCCCTAGATAGCGGGCTACAAGCTATTAGGACCGAGGCTTTTAAAGGACTAAAGAGTCCTTATAGAAAAAGACATAAAAGGTACAATGTCCGTATATATATTAGAGACCCTAAGCTAGCTAAGGAGTTAGGGAAAGACAAAGGACCTAGTACCTCGAGATAAGAGGTTAGTATGCTAAAGACCCTAGAAAAGAACAAGATAAGAATCTTTAAACTTAACAAATGCCCTAAGTACTTCGCAATAGAAAAGGAAGAACTATTGGAGGAGATAAGGGAGGAAGTGGCCTTGTGTCACGGGACACCCCCGTGACACCTTACACACGTCCACCTGTTTCCACCGACTGAACAACCGGAGACCGACCACGAGACGGCAATCTGACAGCAATCTGCCGTATTCCGCCGCAATCTGCCGTCTCTACTGTCGGAGTTGCCAACTGGCAACTTCAAGGACCTCTAACTGCCGAATTCTGCCAAGTTCTACCAGAACCGCCACCTAAGCTCTACCCTGCCCGTGCGTAGCACAGTACCCGTTAACCTAGCAACCAAGCGAACGTTACGTACCCTTTTTCCCCTGTTTCCTACTTTCTTTTCCTCACGCAACGTCTTAACTTTATCACGCAGTTTATGTACATAGCTTAATAATATCTACTTCGCTATATATTATCACCGCTTGTGCTCGCTCCGTGACACCTTGTGCGGATAGCTAAAAGAAGAAATTATAAGGAGAAGAGATAAAAGAACTAAAAGGAGCTGGGAAGGAATAGTACTAGAAGATTACCTAGTGTTGACTAAGGAGAATGGAAGACTGGTTAAGCTTAGAGGAGATCATAAAGTAGTTGGATATATCCTTGCCAAAAGGACAGGAATAGGAATGTTTAATAAACACAGATTAAAAATAGGCAAAGGCCCGGTAATTTATAAGTATAGGGCACCTAGAGAAAGAGGACACTTTCTAGAGTGTAAGCTTGCCGAATATAATGTTTAAAGGCTACTTAAAATTGTGCTATAAAAGTGAAAAAAAAACCTGGGGGTCTACCTACTGGGAGAAGGAGTTAAGGATTTTAGAATATAGGTGGAGGAAACCGGTTATTATTTTAGAGTTTTAAGAGAATTAGAAATCAACTCTGGGACGGATTATAAGATCTAGGAGCTATAAGATTAGGACTTTGAAGATAATAGGAGGGTTATAAAAGGCAAATTTGTAACTAGACTGTAAGAACACGTGCCCTTTTAGTATATAAGGACGGTAGGTCTATAACTTATGGCTAGATAAGCCGCAGGTAGTTAATAAAAATACTACTATTACCACTAACGTGTTTTTGACCTCCCTATACTTATCTACCATTATACTATCCTTATATACTAGCCTCTTTAATCTCCCCTCCCTGCCTGCTATATTAGCCCTCCTGATATAGCTTAAGACGCATTAGCCTATAATGGCAAATCTCTCTAGATTAGAGATAATTAAAACGAAACCTATTAGGGAAGGACTAAATGGTTTTCGCGATTTATTTAACTTGACTTATTAGGATCCAGATATCTCTAGCTCTTTGGACGTGCTGTATTAGATAAGTAGTAAAGGTAACTGTTAATTTACCTGGTATAAGCTCTATCTAACGCTTATAGAACTAAAGGATATTTTGCTTAATCTAATACTAACTCTATAGAGCCTTCCCGCTTCTTATTTATTGCTATCCCATAGCGGTAACAAAAACCTCTTTAGTAATCTATTAAGACTTAATTTAGCGGTTAATTTTGACGACTTTAATATTAAACGGTTCCTGCCTCTTCTAAATGCGATCCTTTATATTAAGCCTAATAAGATTATCTAGGAAAAGGTGTATGCCACCGTAATAAAGTCTATGCCTCCCCCCTAACCGCTACTATTTTATATTTAAACCCTATATCTATATAATATAAGCAGCTTTGCCAACTTGTCTAAATGTAGAGAATATATAGATTATGTTTTAAAGGAGGAGCTAGGCCCTTTTTATATGGGGATTCCTGGCTTATATAAAGCATTTTTTAAAGAAGTGGAAGGTCTTAAAGAGGCAAGCGCCGCCATTTTTAAGAAATATAAGGAAAGGGGAAATCTACTGTATGCTAAGGGTGGCTGGCATGACTAGCCTAAAAGCGCAGAGCAAAATGATGTCCTAAAGTGGTTTAATAACCTAATTGAATTATTTTTGGGCTTTGTAGAGGAGTATAGGTCTGCCCTAAAGATATGATGAACGCTTATTATATATACTAAGCAGCCCTTATAAGGGTTTACAGCGAAGTGAAAGCTAGATATTGGTTTTATAGATAATCCAATAGCTAGCAAAAGCTTTTAATACCATTGGTTATATATACTTATGCTAGGAGAGCTAAAGAGTAATTTAAACACTGATATACCCTTATAGGTATGGTTTGATTTGGGGAAATATATAAGAGAAGTCTTTACCGCTTAGGATACTTATTGCTTTGTCCTAGGCTTTACCCTCTATAGATCTATTATACGGCTATAGGAGTATAACTGGGTAGGAGGTATTATATTATCACTATTTAATATTAATAAAGACGGATTATAGTTTACCTTAGCGATGTTGGGATTTCTTTAGATAAATGAGGAGCAGCTTAGGTTTGACCCTACTATTCTAATATTGGACGGCAAGTGATATATTAAGGTTGTGCGCAATAACTAGACTAAGCGTCTTATCCTTGATAAACTTATAAAGCGGGTACCCTGCATTACTGGTTAGGCAATAACTTACTAGAAAGTATACCGCGAGGGCGATACTAAGACACCCCTTGTTATTAAAGACTTGTAGTAATACCTAGAGCGTAAGGAAGAAGGCAAACTGCTATATAAAGCAGTAGAGAAAGAAGTGATTAATATAGCTAGGTACTATTACTATGAGACTGTTCGCGTTAGTGGACAAGATAATAATATCTATAATATTTATAAGGGGCTAGATATTATAAGTGCTATAAACTATAAGCTAGAAAGCTTAATAATGCCTTTAAGACTGGGTAGAGTGCAAATTAGTATAAGGAAAGGCTGAAGTTCTAATAAAAAGAGATCTTCTAGCTATGCCGAGCTACTGCCTAGTAAATGCATGTGTTTGGGCTCTCTAAAGCACCCTATTAAGTAGAATTAAGTGCATTGGCGCGTTATTATTTATAATTATAGTAAGCCTCTTTATAAGGTAAAGTTCTAGGTTTTATTGCTTACTGTATTAGAGGGTGGCATTATAGGGTATAAGTCTTTATATATAAAAGTTGGCATCCTCTAATATGACGTTTTAATAGGCAACGTCTTAATAAATAAGGAAGAGGATAATCCTTCCTAGCCGTCATTTTTAATTAATCTTGATCTCGCGATTAAAGAGTAGTAGGAAGGAGTTGTAGGAGTATAAGGTAAGACCGGTATAAGAGCGTTTATAGCTATAAGAGTGCTCCTAGGCGAGAAATACTTAGCCTAGTATAATTTTAAATTATTCTTTTAGGTGCTATTCTGGATTTGCGTATACTATAATAGGCTAAGTAAAGGTGTTAGTCTAACTAAGTTTAAGTACTAGAACTATAAAAATACTGTAAAGTTGGCCGACCTAAAAAAGGGAAGGGTGACTAATAAGGGGGATTTTCTTAAGACTGTAGAAGATAACTTTTTGCTATACTACTAGCTACTAATCCCTTGGGTTAATAGATTGCGGAGAGTGGTATTTCTAGGCGGTGGGAGGCAAAAGGGAATAGATAAAAACTTTCCTTTCTAGATAAAGGAGGTGCTTTAGGAAGCAAGGAAGGATCTAAAGGTATTAGTGGAGTAGATGGCTTTATAGCGAGTCTTATATTCTAATATCTAATTAAATTAGATTATACTGTGTGGTTTCTCTAGCAACTTGCCCTATTAATTAACCTATTGTTATATAACCCTTAATCCTATTCCTACTTAAACTTCTATTAATGTCCCCTTAAGTGTACTAAAGGCTCTCTATTAACTAGCTAGTAAGGGAAAATAGAGTAGGACTAGTATATTATAATGCCCTATAACTATACCATCTTCCATTCCTTTAATAAACTTAGAGAGTACCTATTTAATAGGTCTATAGGCATTATTGCAATGTAACTAGTAGTCCTAGTTACCAATTAGATTGAGAATTCTAGCAGTTAAGCTTTTTTTAATACTAGGTAGGCCCCATTAATAGTTAAATCTATTTATTTTAATATATCTACCTTAGGTTGACCTGCGCGCCATTTATATCTCTTTCCATTGAAATCTACTGTAAGATATTCTCCTTCCTTGGCGACTGTTGGGAATAATATCACGTATGGTTATATAGTCACGTGTTGCCGCGGCACTAGCGTAGCGAGGAGCCTTAAGCTCCTCGCCCTTCCTTACCCTTTCTTAGAAACAATAAGAAGAATTAACCATCATTATACTATCTACGAACCGTAGCTACGTGATATTACCTTGTGTTACCAACACTGATCAGTGGTTAACTTCACTATTATACCACAGAACAGCTAGGTATTACTAAGAAGAGACGAGCCACTATACCAGTGCTACTCGTGCTAAAGGAAGCTGTCTTTTAAGGTTAGAACTGGTCCTAAACCTTAAATAGAACTCTTCTACAAATCTAAGGATCTAAAGGC
>Ga0307507_10000275_pt1 | contig 101398 bp, 35 predicted proteins | sample 7_EM_MG_FD_207223 | JGI IMG/M metagenome (GOLD analysis project Ga0307507, IMG submission 207223) | Populus trichocarpa ectomycorrhiza microbial communities from riparian zone in the Pacific Northwest, United States - 7_EM | ecosystem: Host-associated > Plants > Roots > Unclassified | place... | reverse complement strand
AAAAAATAGGCGACGGCGATGTGTTGGTATGGAGGATAGGTGGTGGCATGCGCGGGTACAGAAAAGTGGTTCAAACAGGTGAGGATTCGGTAAATTTCTGTACTAGATCATGGTTTCTGACATAAACCCGTCCTTTTCTGAAGCGACTGTATATAAATAACTTACATACCATTTTTTGCCGAGGTTTCTTAGGTCGTCTTGTGGCTGCTATCAGATCCAAAATGCACAGGAAAGTATCACCTTTAGATATAAGACCGTATTTAGAGCTAACATCGCCCTTCAGACTTAGTGTGTTCAAAGCGAGCCTCTTTTACGCTAAAGTTGGGTTAATCACACACCACCGCCTTGGAATACACAAATACTGAAGTCACAAAATCACATTCCAGAACCCATATATAAACTACATGTATTCATAACATGAAAATACATTCCCACAAACCATTTACTCCTGCCGATACATATTCACAAACTCCCACATGGCCCTCACAACCGCAACCCCACCCCCCTGCGTCTCGACCGTGCGGCCTCTCCCCCGATCATTCGGATCCGCCTGCGCCTGAACGCCTCTCCACACGTACCGACCCTCCATCCCAGCATACAGCGTGCCAGCACGCTCCGCACCGCCCTCAGTCCGCTCGAGCAGCGCGGCGGGATCATTACGGTAGTCGACCGCGCCAGCCGGGAGCGGCGGGACGGGATACTCTGCAGGAGCCCGATCCCGTCTCTCCTCCCGCCTCTCTTTCTGCCCCTGCTTCTGGCCCCCAGCCATCCCCGCACCCCACCACATGCCGAACCTGCCCATACGGTCCCTCGTATCCAGCGCCGCTTGCGCATTCCGCACGACCCACGGCGCGTACTCCTTGCAGCTCTGAGAATGCAGCATAGCATGCGCCGGCGTCGCCGCGTGCGTCTTCCCCGGTACAAGCGGGTCCAAGGGGAGCGGAGCGCAGAACAGGGTCAGGTGATGAAAGAAGATGCCCTTGAAAGTCTGCGAGTCCTGCGAGCACTTGCCGGCCGGGTCGCACAGCTCGGTCAAGATGCCCGAGGCGCCGAGGCCAGCCCATTCGCCGCCTGACGCCGGTTTGGGGAGGGGCGGGGGAGGGAAGTGGTGGGAAGTGAAGGAGGCGACGTGCAGGTCGTAGCCCGGCTGCCACCCGGTCGCGCGGATGACGTTGCGGACGAGCGTGTGGCCGTCCTCGAGGTAGGCGACGTCGCCGGTGCCCTCCCACAGCCCGCGCAGGCCCGACAGCAGCACGCCCTGGTTGTACGTGTACACCATCTCGTTGCGGACGTCGCACTGTCCCGTACCAGAGCTGCCGTTCTTTCCCCAGTTACGGATGTGGAAGCCGTCGACGTATAGGCCCTGCGCATTCGTCATGTTGGAGCTCTTTAGCCACCTATACCCGTTCATAGCGGCAGCCAGATACATCGGGTCGTGGGGGACCGCGGGGCCGTATGGCGGCGAGCAGCAGCCCTCCGTAGTGTAGTCGCGCGTGCAGGCGGCGTTGATATGGCCGGCGAGGTAGGGCGAGCAGTTGGAGTCGCCGGGGAAGTAGAGGTACATGCCGACGCTGGCGGCGATGAAGAGCTCGTTCGTGACGGCGTTCTTGTACGGTATCGTGTGCGGGCTCCATTTCATGCCGCCGCCGCATAGCTTCCAGTCCCAGCCTTTCTGCGCCAGATCGTAGAAGACGCGAGCGCGGTGCGCAAACGCGGATTCGAATTGCTTGCCGTACCATTTTGACCCGCCGGCCGAGTGGCTTGTCGGCGGGTAGTGCAGATTATCGTGCTCTCGAATGAACTTGATGTTCTCGAGCCACCCGAGCACGACCCACAGCATATCGTCGTAGGCCTGCGTGCGGATTGCGAAGTGGTCCTCCCCGAAGAAGTAGGTGATTTCTTGCGAGAAGTACTTGTTGATCTCGTTCTCGATGCGTTGTCCCTCCAGCTCCAGCTCACTGTCCTTTTTCCGCATATCTGGCGTATCCTTCACAAGCGTACCGGGCATTATGTAAGAGAGCGAGCGTGTGAGAGAGTAGAGGGCGGCAGAAACGTGCGTGCTCATGACTGCAGCCGTCCAGTCAATCGCGGCGGGCCATTTTCCCAACCATATTTCGAAGTAATCGCTTTGCATCGTCTCGAGCGCATGGTGTAATTCTTCAAGGGAATTGAGTGGAAGGTCGAATGTGGGAGATTGTTCGCCGGGCTGAGGTATCTTTGGATGGAAAGGGGTTTGCGTATCCGTTTTAAAATCCCCAGGAGAATGCAGCGGGCTTCTAGCTTGTCGTTGCGGCTAATGGTAGTTAGCGCGTGATCGTCCTGGATGCTCACGCAGGGAGATTCTAACATTACTATCTACATGACTAGCTTCAGTTACCAGAAGGAAGAAAGCACCAAGTGCCAAGGTCCAGCTCCAGGCTGAGACCCCTGGTGGTGCTATACGCAAGATCATGTTTTTCGGTGAAGCCCAGTATGAAATACGTGGAAGGCGGAGAAGGAACAGACGCAAAAAAAGCCGCTCCACAAGAGGGCGGACTAAAAGTGTTATATGGGAAGCATTTGGGAAATTCGCGCGGTCAGAAAGCTGGTGGTGTAGCTTCAGACCAATTGGGATTGAGTTCTGGGGGTTGAAAGGTGTATCGAGGCTTGCGATGGAGGCTGACCGGGCTCACGTGGTTTAGTCATACAACCACTTTTAGCCGCCTTCCACAAATATCCAGCCCAGCTGATCCAAGGACGCAAGGGGGCCAAAAAGAGACCGCACGGCCATCTTGCCATGGAATAGAGGTGTTGGAATTTTGAGGTGTTTATATTAACTTCATTAACGAGGAGTCAGACAGCTTTTTCAACTTTCGCCAAAGTTGGTTCATGCAGCCGCAATGGTAGAAGTTGACAGCGAGTCATGGCTATGTGCGAGTTGAATGGTTCGAAAAACATATGATATATTGAAGAATAAGATATATATAAGGCGTATCTATCATGACGTAGCACCAACCTTCTAGGGGCCTATTATAGAAAGCTATGCGTCAAAACGCTATAAAATCACGTAATCTGATCCGCTATGATTGGTTTAAAAGGCTATTTATTGTATGTGCGTATCTTAAGCGTCTTAAGCTAGGCTCCTTAAAATCGAGGTCATGGTAGTTGTAGCTGCCTGTAGAATGTATGGAGCAAATTCCTCCATATTACGATCTCTAGAATATTTCCAACTAAGGAAATAGCAAAACAGCCCTCCCTTCTCAAGTGAGAAGAGCATTCTGCGAGATTTAGCGACTCTTTTAAATTGGTTCAATTAGATGCCTTTGAGATGCTCTTGAGAAATACCGCCTTACCCAGTGCTAATCAACACGATTAGTAAAATCAAAAGTCGAGTAAAGTTCAACTTAGAAGAACTCGAAGGAATAAAGCGGCCTCTTCATACATCGTATGGATATAAAATAATCATGAGGTTTTCAGTATCAGAACATGCGCCTATAGACTTATTAGAGGCGTTTTGTTAGTGGATTCGAGCAAGTACTTACAATGCAATGGTAGAGAGGCCAACCTGTCTTGATCGCAAAACAGATTGGTAAGCTTGATTTTCCTATGACTCCATACGCCTTGTTAGGGCGGGAAAAGGCCGAATTATTTTAGTCCTCATTTTAAGATCATGTCCACTATGTCTTCCAACCGACCTCACTCGTAGTAGGTAGTCCTCTAAACCAATAGTAGAACTCAATCATCTCTATCATCTCTTGCTTCTCCAGGGCTCCTACTTCGCGCGCGCCCGGCGCCTCTGACAGCACCACCACCTCGCCCACCTCTTCCCTGTTGTCCCTTCCCAGGTGGCGGCCGCACAAACGCAAAGTCAACAGAAATCGTCTGATCTAAAAGCTTTTGGCCATTCGCGCCTTCGATTGCAGCTTTCGCTTCTGCGAGGGTCGGATACTCGATCAAAACATATCCCTATATCCCAAATTCGTATCAGCTTTGCCCCACTAACCCATAAGACAACGTCCAGGTGCAGTGCAGCGGAGCGATACAAACGTGCGCATGCATCAGCAGGGGTAAAAGAAAGAGTTGTACCTTCACGTAACCAGTCCTCCGATCCAAGTTCAGATGTAGATTCTTGATTTCGCCGTAATCTCCAAACATATCCGTAAGATCCTCTTCACTAGCTTCCTCATGCACGTTCGTGACCATAATAATCCAGCCCTCGATAGAGCGTACAGCAACAGCGCCTGCTTGTGTGCGCGCTTCGCTGGCTTTGGGCTCGGAGAAGGCTGCCTGTGGTTGGTCGATGTCCATTTCGGTATCGGCCATGGTGGGCAAGGTTGTTGGGAAGGATTTATCTAGATGGCGAGGCGAGTTTTAAAGACAGGGATCCTCGAGGGTCGAGCGAATTGAAAGGTTGCTTGACAAGGAGGGTTTCAATATTGTGAGCTGTGTGAAGGTCTGAATAATATCGAGGATCGCGAATGGTCTCCGCCTTCCAGCACGGGCCAACACTGGAAGACCCTTCTACCATCGAAGTAACTCTAACGAAGAAAATCTCTATTACTACTCGTTTGAAAATTCAATGATTGTAAGTAATACTCATAGAAGCTTATAGAAATACCGCTCTCGCTATTTCAATGATCTAAGCCTGAACTTTCATGCAGTGACCGGGCCTACCCGAAATGGCATTTCGTATCAAAGACCTTCCGGCAGAACTCTTCATTCATGTTCTTGAAAAGCTGCTTGAGTGCTCCTCGTCAGGTATTTTCCTTCGGTGTATACGATGTTGCCGTCACTAGTACGAAACGGGGATTTCCATCCTATACGAAAATATCATCTTCGAGCTTGATAATCGCTCGCCCTCGCAAATAGAACAATTCTTATCCCAATGCGCGAATCTCGAACGCATACGGTCAATCACGTTCGGTGTTGACTCCAGTTACATGTTCAGTGGCCGGTGTAACTTCAAGCATTTGATGCTATTTTCGAAGCGAATCATGCCAACTTTTTCTTTAGTTATAACGGGCGAACACAGGCGGAGATGGGGAATATATCCCAATTTTCTCACCCGAATTCTCCGAGCACTTCCAACAACGGTTATCAACCTTGAACTAGACACGCTAGGTCTTGATTTTAATGAAAGCAACATCATCCAAGAATACTACTTGGCGTTCGACACCTCCGGTACCTTTGTCAAAGTTTTCCGCACCCAGGCACAAATTGAGGAAATCAGGGTCAACAATCATATCTGTGCCGCAGTTGGTGCCATCATACCTCGTTTACACCATTTGCGTTTCCTTATTTCCACGTTGTGTCCTAAGCTTCTCTGCCACCTTTCTCAAGATACATACGAGGACAACCTCAATCACAACAGTAGCAGACCTCGAGTTTATTCATCACTACGGTCAGCCATAATTAGATTAGATCCGTGTAGCAATCGGCCGCCAACTCACCGTTGTGGAACGGATACCGTGTGTCCCGGGTGGCATGACGAGAATTATATGACTACCGGAGCAGAGCTAAAGTCGAATCTTCGAAAGCCGTACGAAGCTGGAGCGTTCCCTAACCTTCGATTATTGAAGATTGTGCAACTCGAACCCAGTGACCCCAATGAGGACCTTACCATCGCCGAATTCACCAACGTCTGCAATATTGTCGCTGGGTCCGAAAGCCAATACCCAAAATTCTTCTCCGCAGCTTACCTGGAGATTCACGACATCATCCTAGACTCTGTAACAAACCTTCCATTCCTGCGTACCGAGCACCTGTACGCCCGCTTGCGAGAGGACAGTGGCGCTGCCACAAGGGAGCCGCTCTGGGGTTCTGAGACTCTGTCGACACAGCCGCCCTCTCATACCGAACGGCTTCTCACGTCTGATATTGCATTAATAGCGCGGCAGCTTGGCTATAGGCGACTTTCATCAAGGGCGTACTCCCGATTGTTGCACTCGAGAGACTCTGACTCTCTTTAGCTCTATGACCTATCTTCGCTCAAAAGCGTCGCGTACTAGAGAGGACATATTTGGACATCAACAAGAGTTACCAAAGGCTTCTCCAACGAGGCAGGATGTCGAGATTTATTAGGCATGAACCTAACATGCGGATAGTTGGCCCCCCAACTAAAATTTTGACCCGAGTTTGTAATTTAGAGCTTTATTATATAGACTTTAATTAATATACATAGAGATGAGGTTTTCCAGGGGGAGACCCCCTGGGACCCCCCTATATAGAGCTTTTGCTTAATTTAGAAGTAGTAGTAAGAATAAGGCGCCTTGGTCACCGCTAGGTAAGGATCTACTGCAGTAACCGAGGCGCCCTACTTGAACTAGGCTTAAAGGTTATATTGGTCACAAATCTAGTACATATTTAGACTGTAGAGCTTAATATAGAGCCCTCTATGTAGGATCTGATATAGTAGATTATAATTCCAATTTAAAGCTTTATATACTAAATATTTTTAATGCCTAATAACTGTTGGTATCACAAGGTGATATCACGTATCTACAAGTTGTAGGTAGTATGATGATTGTTGTTGTATATATTCTCTCCATTGGAATGAGGAAGGGCGAGGAGCCTAAGACTCCTTGCCACGCTAGTGCTGCGGCGTCACGTGACGACCGCTTGCCTCATTCCCGACACTGGCAACTCTTCTTTTGTAGTTGCCATCTATATATAAATGCTGCTTAACTAGCGTAACAAATATTAATCCTTCTTACTTACTATTACCATTATAATATAAGTCTTACTGTTCTAAAATTTGCCTCTTGGCACATGGTGCTTTCTTACTTAAAGTTGTAGGTAGATATTGTGTTAGGGCCGCTAAGGCGCTAGTTATAAGTAAGCCAATAGCAATTTTCTATACTAGGTATGGAAAATCCTAATTAGCTAGTTAAAATTAGGGTCTGTAAAATACTATACTCTTACTCCCTTTTAACCTAACCTTTAACTTATATATATAAAGTATTTGTATTAATAAACGTTTCTAGAGCCTTATTTAGGTTTGCCTTTATTATTATATCTGCTAGGTTATCTTAACCGTTAATCTATTAAATCTTAAAGAGTTCTTGCCGTTTATAGAATTAATAAAGTACTATAATATTAATTATAAGGCGTTTCTCCTTTATAGTACCAAGCTTAACTAAGCACTTATAGAGGGAGTATAAATTAGTGTATACGATTATAGGGATAATAGGAAGTTTAAGTTAATCTATAATTATCTTTAGGGTAGTTCTAATTACAATTGCTATATTAACTCCGCTAACTATTCCGTATATCTCTAACGCTAGAACGCTTTAAGTGACGCGCTTACTCTTAGTTAAGCTCCAATAAATAAAATTGCTATAGATTATAAAGTGATTCTCTCTAGTAAATTTATTTGTAATAATAATCTTATATCCTAACTAGGAGCTAAAATCCTTATTATTTATAAATAATCTATTAATAAATATAAAGAGCTTAGCAGTAGGAAGATTAATAGGCATATAGAGTAGTCCCCAATTAAAATGGTTTATTTACTAGAAAAGATGTTTATTTAGGGCAAGAACGTTGTCCTTAGTTAGTTTCTGGTATTAGGTGGTAATAGAGAGATTAAATAAAGCCTTAGGTTAATAGATGGAAGCAATATAATCTCCATAAGCATGTTACTCCATATATCCTTACTTTAGAGAATTAGCGTTAATAATATTAATCTTCTTACCTTAACCTTTTTAGTGTAAAGTAATAGAATCCTTATTTAGGGAGAAGGTGTATCTATTAAAGAGTAATAGTATTATTAAATTAAGCTTTTCCTTTAGCTTTGCTATAAGATTTGCCTTTACTAACTTATCTTCTTTAAGAGCTAAAAATTGGTCGTCTCCTAAGATAATTATATTATTAGTTTATATACTAATAATTCCAAATAGAGTTCCTATGGTTATAATTAGAAAGCATAAGTTGAATATAAAAGTAGTTATTATAAGCTTTTCTTTATGGTGCTTACTATAGGTAGCCTACTAATAGGTTCCTACCTCTATAATTCCATATAATAGCTTAAGCACAACCATAATTATATCTTTGGGATATTAGTGACGAATTTGCTCTAAAAGGTATACTAATATTAAGCGCTAAAGGTGCGTCTCTAATTAGGTATAGGCCTAAGTAATATCTTATAAATAAACCGCTATTTTATTCTTTATTAAGGAGGGAGCTAGTGTAATAATAACTTGCTAACTAGCTTGTTAAATTATAGGAGATTATATAAGAATTACCTCCTTACCATTATTATTATAACCTTAGATAATAAGCCTTAATTTCTTAAATAGGGCGTTAGTAGCTTTGCCTTTAATCTTATTAACCATTCTTAACTTAAAGATATAAACTTCGTTAAACTTAATAGGGTTATACTTCTTAAATTTAAAAACTTCTCTTATAATAAGACTGTTAATCTCCTACTTATTAAATGCTTAAAAAGGAGCTTTAGGAGTTATAATACAACCTTCCTTTTAGAGCTATTTTGCGAGCTTAAAGTTAGCCTTCTCCTTAGTTATTATAAAGGCCATTAATAACTTAATTCCATTCTTAACAGCGGCAATAAATTACTCTTTAAAATTAATAAGATATTAGCAATTTTATAATCCCTTTAGGCAACCTCTACTGCGTTATAGTTGCGGTATATCTACTATAATTATATTAGGATCGTAGTCGTCTTCTAGAGCACGTTAATTATGGTTCTCCTTTAGGGTATCTTTTAGGGCATCCTGCAAAGGCTTAAAACTATTATCTTTATAATAAGGCTTAATAACGGTTAAATGGAATTAAGTAGGTCCGTAAGGCATCTAAATAGTATAAGTTTAACCATTAATTATAATAAGTTAATATAGGCCTAACTATCCTCCCTTTTTACGCTATACGCGTACCTTAGACTAGAGTGGTAGATTAAGCGTAGTTAAGGTATTTAGGCCATTTCTTATTCCTAGTGCGTTGTTGACCTAGCGTATAGCATAAAGACGTCGCACCTCCTTTATTACCTTATAAATAGCCTTAGCTTATTATATAATAGAGGAAGATAGCAAAGAATTATTAGTTATTTAAGGGTAGGCGCTAAAGACTAGTAATATAGGTATAAGTCTATCCGGGCTAGCGGAATTATTAACGGCTTTAATAGCCATTTATAAGGTAAGTTCTTCGCTAGCGTCCTCTAGTTCTAAAGAGATAATCTTATATACACGGCATAATGGCGTGTAATATCGCTCCACTTTTCTAACGCTATTATATACCTTAATAGGAACTTCCTTAACCTTAATTGCCATTGCCTTTATCTATTATTAAAACTCTATAGATAAAAAGTTCTTTCCTATATTATAGACGATTTAGTTAGGGGGTTCTAGGTAGATATTAATCTAGCATAATTAAAAGGTATTTTATGCGTTCCTAGCTAACATATCCTTTAAGAATTGTGCGGCTTAGAAGGAGGTTAAGAAGTTAACAACTTAGAGTACTAGCTTACCGCTAAGATACATAACGTTAATAATAATACAGAAGTTAAAGTTATAGTTATCTTTAAGGGTGAACTTAAATCGGCTAGAGGACTTCTAGTTTATTTAGCAGTAATAGCAGTATTTTATAAGATGCTTAATTACCTTAACCTTAACTTTATAGCCTGCTCGCTAAAGAACCCTAAGCAATTAATAAACGGATAGGTAGCCAAAACAATAGTGTAGTTAGTATAACTCTAACTTAATTAAGTAGCTCTAAGTAATATTCTTTTTTAGTTAATAAAGAAGCAACTAGGGGTAACCCCACTTGCGCATAATAGGCACCTAATTATCTCCTTAAATAAGTATATTTTTAAGGTTATTAAGCTTAACACCTAATTTATCTATATCTCTAATATAAAATAGAAACAGGGTATTTGTAGGAACAATATAAAAAGTAATATACCCTAAGGGGGTTTAAACCCTAATTATGCTAAAAGAGATTATAGTACCCTTACTAAAACAAATTGTGTGTTAGCCTGCTATTAAATAGTTAATCTAAATAGAGCTATTAAGCTGCTAAAGGGCTCGAACTTAAGGTTCTTCTACTATAGATACTCCTACGGCTCTAGTGTCTGGCATAATACTATAGAAGACATTCGCCGAGTATCTGTTATTAAAGGAGAACGTGGAACTCTCCCTTAGCTTATTAAAGATATTTAACTTCGTAATAGAGTGGAGCGTAGATTGGTTATTAAGAATAGCAACAGTTTATATCCTATTTACCTTACCATACTCAGTAAAGTATTAGTTAGGTAAGTAATCCTTAATTTCCATATCTATAAGGAGCTGTTTAGTCTTATTAACCTTACCCTTAAGATCTTCTACGCCTTTATATTGAACTAGGAAGCTTTAAAAATAGGCTATAATAACCTTATAATTTCTAACGTTTTTTACACTCTAATGGAACTTATTATATGTCTCCTTTTGCTTATTAAGGGAGTGTCTAGTTAACTAGCAATTTAGCTTTTTATAAATATACACTTCTTCTAGCAATTACTTTAAAATAAACCTCCATAAGGACCTCTATAATTGCCTTATAGTTAACGTTAATTATACTCTTTGCCGTATTCCCTACTATAGCCACCATATGTTTAGTCAGTCTAGTTATAATTGTATTGGTTAGGAATACTTGGTTAGGTAGGGTTTTCGGTATAGAACTATTAAGATTCTTATATTCGCATTGCAGTACTTATAGCAGAGTATAGCTTGGTATATACTCCCTTAAACGTATCTATAGGTTTATATAGCGCTAAATTACACTTAGGAACGCTACAGTAGGCTAAAATAACCTGGTCCCTTAGGCTATTCTTATTTTAGTAAGTTTTAGTAAAGCCACGTTAGATTTTCTGGAGTTTATTAAAGAGTAGTTAAAGGCACTCTAAATAAGTCTTTATTAAGTTAGAAGCAATAACTCTTTAGAATATAGTCTCCCGCTATTTGGATATATAAAGCTAGCAATTCTTATTAGTCTTAAAGTAGGCTCTAGTAAGCTAAAGTATTATATTAAAGCTATAGTTTCTACCCATAATATAGTTATAATAAAATGTCGCCGCCTGTCCCTTTAATATAACCAAGAAAGTATAATAAAACTAGTGGCATTAGATTTTAACCTTACTGTAGTAGTTATAAAAGACCTATAGTTTTGTTCTAAGTATATTATATAGTTCTCCTTTAAACTTCTTCTCCTTATCTAAATATACCTTTATTAGATTTGTGACTTCTTATAGTAAAGGCTTACCGGTTGGCTGGAGTAGAGGAGCTAGAGGTGGTAAAGGTAGAGAAAAAGTACCCCTAGGTAGGAGAGTACCTCCAGGTAGGAAAGCACCTCTAGGTAGGATAGTAGCGTTCTAAGGGTTTTATTCCAAATTAAAGTTGCCTTCTAAAGAATATAGGTTAGTTCTAGGTTTCCATAGTTAATATATAATCTTAGCTTCTGTCCATACTGGTTTTTCTATACTAATAATAACAGCCTAGATATTACTAGTAATTAGGTTACTGTTTTTAGCAATATATACCCCATTTCTATAGAGGAAGTCTTAAAAATCCTAAACAATATTAACATTGCCAAGTGCCTAGGTATTGGTGGTCCATCCTATAAAATCCTCCCTAAAATATTCCCATAGCTATAGATCGGTATAGTGTCTACTTTAGTAGAATATAATATGGTATAGAAGAAAGCCGTTAACTTGTTTTATGGTATAAGTTGTTATATTAATAGTAAATTTGTCCTAATCTTTATTAATAAGTTTCGCGTATAAAGCTACCCCTAGTGGTAAGGAGTCTTCCTAGTTATTTAAGGTAGGCGTAGCCATGTTTTTGGGGGGAGGGAAGTGTTATTAGGGTAGGAATTATCGTTTAGTACACGTTCGTGACGTATATTTGCAATTATAGGGCTTAGAACCAGTTCTGGCCTTAAATCGCGAAGACTTATAAAGCGTGTTATTCTGCGTAATAGACGTAAGAATCTATAATCTAGGAAAGGCTTAGGACTAGTTCTGGCCTTTAAATCCTTAGATTCGTGGAAGAGTTCTATTTAAAGTTTAGGACTAGTTCTGACCTTAAAAGACAGCTTCCTCTAGCATAAGTAGCACTAGTACAGTAGCTTGTCTCTTCTTGGTGGAATACCTAGCTATTCTATAGTATAATAGTGAAGTTAACTACTAATTAGTGTTAGTATTATAAGGTGATATCACGTATCTACAAGTTGTAGGTAGTATGATGATTGTTATTATATATATTCTCTCTATTGGAATGAGGAAGGGCGAGGAGCCTAAGACTCCTCGCCACGCTAGTGCCGCGGCGTCACGTGACGACCGCTTGCCTCATTCCCGACAATAACTAAATCGCCGCATGGCTAGAATTAAAGTCTACTACCCCAACTTGATTAAACACGCGTGTAAGAAGAGACATAATAGTATAATAAGACCCCTCCCCCTAATGGGCAGAGGCGGTGCGGCTATAGTAGCGACGCCTAATATAATTGATTAACCACCAGTTCAGATATACGATGACGCAATGGCTTAGTGATAATATAATGGCTTGGCGCTAAGTAATAAGAGGGAAGGAGGTAGGGGAGGGAGGGGAGAAGATTAGGGGTGGCTTAGCTACTGCAAGAAGGTCGTAATAGTGGTATAGTATTAAACTTTAAAAATTGTATCCTGGGAGCTTAATTAACGACCCTTATATAAAACGTTAATAACGTTTAATTATAGAGCTTTAAACCGGCAGATATTTTAGAAATGCCTATTATAAGTAGCTCTAAGTGCGAAATCTAAAATATTTAGTAGTGGTGTAAGTACGGGATGGGGTACATATTTGTGTTTCTAAATATTGTTATATAACGCAATCTTTGGGTGATAAAAACTAGCCGTTAATGTTGCTTAACTAATATGTACTAGAGGTTCCTTTATTCTTCCTATCTTCTCTCTTGCCTATTATCTCCTTGTCTAATGCTATCTATATTGCTATATTAACTAATAGATCCCTTAGTGGGGACTAAGGAGGAGTATTGGAGCACCTCTAGCTCCTATAAGGAAGAAGAAAAGAGGAGAGAAAGGTATAGAGGAGGGAGTATTTATAGATAGGAGGAGGCCTATAAGCATAGGAGATTAGGCGGCTATAAATAGCTATTAATATTGCTTAACTAATACCTACTAGAGGCTCCTTTGTCCTTCCTGTCTTCTCTTACCCGTTGTCTCCTTATCTAATACTGTCTATATTGCTATATTAACTAATAGATCCCTTAATGGAGACTAAGGAGGAGTATTAGAGCACTTCTAGCTTCTGTAAGGAAAAAGAAAAGAGGAGAGGAAGGTATAGAGGAGGGAGTATTTATAGATAAGAGGAGGCCTGTAAGTACAGGAGATTAGGCGGCCATAAATAGCTATTGATGTTGCTTGACTAATACCTACTAGAGGCTCCTCTGTTCTTTCTATCTTCTCTTTTACCTATTATCTCCTTATCTAATGCTATCTATATTGCTATGTTAATAGATCCCTTAGTGGAGACTAAGGAGGCGTATTAGAGCACCTTTAGCTCCCTATAAGGAAGAAAAGAAGAGAAGGTGTAGAAAAGGGAGTATTTATAAATGGGAGGAGGCCTGTAAAAGGAGTGGTAGTAAGGTTAAGGCGCCTTAGTTACTACTAGGTAGTATTATCTTATTAAGAGGATCTACTACAGTAACTAAGTGAGGTTAATTTAGAAGTAATATGCGTTCTTAGAGGTTATGTGACTTATTATATAAGCAATATTTCCGCCCTTTAAAAAAAACCTAAAAAATTCTAAAAATTAATTAACGCTATAGACAGCAGTAATATTAATCCAGCAATACTGCCAATTCTCCCTATATACTATTATATATATATCTAACAGCTCTAGAGGTAATAAGAAGGTAGAATAGATAAGGGGGTTAAAATTTAGACAAATTGGATTTTGTAGTTAAGCTATTTAAAAGTTAGGAAACTAAGACGAATGCTATATTCTCTGCTTACCTCTAAGCTAGTATATGATTTCCTATTTAGGAAAAGTTGTTTATAAGTAGTTGCTGCTGCCTCTATACAAAATCTTCCTATTATGCCTCCTTAGCCTTACTTATAGATAACTGAAATCGTTCCTTATTAAATCTATATTTAAATATAAGCCCCAAAAGCTTTTTAACTTGTGAGATTGCTATATAAGTTAGCCCAGCTGTCTTATCCTTTTCCTTAATATCTAGAACCACCTGGTTAAGTATTAGGTCCTAGCTTTTATATATAGTAAGAGCAAAAGCCAGAGTAACTGGAAACTAATGCCGTAAGCAAGAGCCTCTTACACCCTCCTACTTATAAAGTATAGAAAAGATAGGGATAACCTTTATCCTATCCTACTAAGTAAATAGGGTAGGTCTGTTATAACCATCTACCATAATTAGCAGTGCCTGGGGCTGATCCTTTTTAATATTAGCGTCCTCCTTCTATACAATATCTTTAACTATACTAGTAGTACTATTTACTAAGCCTAGTTTAACCTAGATATTCTATATTAGTATAACTTTGGCGCCAATATATAGGGCTAAATTCTCTAGAATATTACACTAATTGGAGTAACCTTTTATATACCTACACTAGTGTTAACTGACTTAATAGCCACCACCGGCTGTAAAAGATTGCAAAGCCAAATAGTATTATATTTACCTATAGCAGCGCGTATACTGTATAGCTAAGTCGCGTTATTAAAGCCTATAACCTCGTTAGTAGGTAGGCCCTGCTTACACCTAGTTAAAAAAAGCTTCTAGGTTAAATCACTTACAGAATTACTATATAGCTCTATAAGGGTGGTCCTAAATGCAGTGCTCTTAGGGTTATTACTGCCTTACTGTATAACTTAATCTAGGACAGTAGTTTAGTTAATTGCCTTATAGGCTTCCTTTCTACAGCTAGCGAGCTCTAATAGGCCAGCGGGTAGATTATTATATAAGGCCGCCTAACCTATAGGAGGAAGCTAATGGAAATCGCCTACTAGTAAGATATTTAAGCCTCTAAAGTAGTTATTATTACGCGCAGGGTAGATCTAATGGAGGCAATAATTAATCTAGGCTAGATATACTTGCCTAATTATAGATTTATTATTAAGGATAAGATAGTGAATATCCTTAAAAGCTTGTTATAGAGGCATAAGACTGGCAGCAGGCAATTCCTTAAAGGGTCGATTTACCGGTAGCCTTAATAGATTGTATATAGTCCTACTGTTAATATTAAAAGCAGCTACCCTAGTAGGGGCGACTTAAGCTAATAGCAACAGCTTGCTATTAGCCCTTGCTATAGTATAGAGCGTAGTAGAGAGAATAGTAATAAGATATAATTTACCGGTTCCTGCCTCTCTATTAACGTTAATCCGTAGTAGGGGGGGGGGCTAAGACCCTCTTAGATCTGCCTATAGTAATTAACTATAGCATTATAAATATAACGCCAGCCTGGTTGTAAGGAAGGCGGAGTTGCTGTTTAGGATAGGCGGCTTTATAGTAGAGGCTATAACCGTGCTTCCTGCTAATAAGTCCTCTTATTAAGCTGCGGGTATGTACCCTAATATATGCCCCAATTATAGTTATAATTAAGCTCCCTATTACTAAGCTTGTTAGGATCCTTAATCTTAACTCCATTAGTATTTTAAATTTAGGCATGTAGGGCCTTAAAGGACTAATATAGCTCTAAGTTGTCTGCAAAATTGCCCTTAAACTTATTAATATCATTAGCAGTTTTATAAGCTTCCTCTAGTTTATAATTATAGAAGTAGTTAGGCGGGTGCTAATAAGAGTTAATATAAGCCTAATAGGAAGCCATATAATTAGGGGCCCTAAACGTATTAGTATAAGTAGCCACTTCCTTATATTCCCTCCACGGGTAATAAAGAATAAGCTTTACATAGTAGAAATTAAGATACTATAGATGGAAAGGATCGCCCTTATATTGCGGAAAGTATAATATAACTTAAGGCCTTTCTCTTAGTTAGCGCTTATAAGTAGAGTAATTAAAATAGAGTAGAAAATTAAGGAAAGTAATATCTTCTACTCCATCTGGGCAGCGCTTATATTTATTATAGTTAGATAGTCCGCACCCTTCTAGTTGGCTATCCTTAAGCTTATATATAGCGCTTTAATTATCCTCCTAGTGGCGGTTTAAAGTTACTATATTCCTAGAGCCTTTATAAAGGGGAATGTTAAAAAGCAGATAGCGTACCTCCTGTATTAACTAATTGTGTTTGGCAATAAGCTTGTTTATAAACCTGGCCACTACTAAACTAAAGGTATAAAGGCTGTTGGTATGCGGCTGTACTAATTAGAGTAGCTCTGTTACGGCGCTAGTGGAAAACAGTGGATCTTGGCAGACGTGGATTATGGTAGACGCAAGTTACGTGACTTAAGGACCGCATAAAATATCAAGCGGCGCTGCTATTCTTCTCCTTCCTTTCTCTAGCTTTAGATCCTCGTTTATAGACAATCCAATCGTACAGGCTTGCGCGTCCTTCTTCCCGTGCTCGTGCCTCGATTAACTAAGTTGCTAACAAGAAGAGGAATTAAATATTAAGATGGAAGCTATATAGCGAGGCTGGGTTAGCGGATATAGAAGGCGCTAAGGAGCGCATGCAGGAGCTTAGGGTTGTTATAGATGCGTACCCAAATTAAGACGTCTATAATATAGATAAGGCAGGGCTTTTCTACAAGGCCACGCCGGATATAGGACTTGCAACTATAGGGCAATCAGGCACCAAAAAGCAGAAGGAGTATATTACAACCGTCTACTGCAGCAATGCAGACGGCAGCCATATTGTACCCCTATAGATTATTGGAAGAGCAAAGAATCCTTAATATTTTAGCACGTAATGTAGTAACCTTAGGGGCCTTAACTTCGCCTAGAGGTTTAATAAGAAGGCCTAAATAACGGCGTTAATATTCTTTAATTATATCAAGTGGTTTAACGGCTTAATAGGCGGCAGGAAGGTCCTCCTACTTATTAATTCCGCTCCTGGCCATACTGGGGGTACGCTTATAATATTAGAGCACGCCAGCTTGCTTAACACTAGGGTTAAATTCCTGCCTAAAAACGTTACCTCTCTCTATTAGCCTCTAGATTAGGGTATAATTTAAACCTTTAAAGCCTATTACCGCCGCTACTGGCTGTCCTATATAGTAGATTAGGTGGAACAAGATAGGAACCCCTTTAAGACAATAAACGTACTTAGGGCCGTTTAGTGGGCTATTGTAGCATAGTATAAAATTAGCCCTTAAACCGTAATAAATTGCTTTACGCATTTAACAATATTTGGACCCCGCAAGGGCCCCCAGGGTGCGCCAAGCGGGTACAGCGAGCCTCAGCTTAAGGCCGAATTAGAGGTATATTTACAGCAGCTTAGCCGGGCAGGGCAAATTAGGCAATTAATTCCTATTAGTAACTTTATTAATATAAATAGGGAGAACGCTTTAATAGAGCCTAAGGACTCTATATTACAGGAAGCAATTAAGGCCTCAATTATTACTTTATATAACGCGCCAGATGACGAGGAAAGCGATAAGGAGGTTAAGCCACAAGTTATTAAGCTTAATAAGGCTTTAGATGCACTAGAGCGCCTTAAGCTCTATAAGGGATAGCAAGAGGATGGTAATAAGACTCTAATTACAGATCTTATAAAGGCAGAGAGAGTAATTCAAGGCCGTTAAGCTATGTAAGTAAGGCAGACGACTATCACGAGCTTCTTTAAGTAGTTATAGATAGAGAGAAGAGTTGATTTAGCCCCTTGCAGCGATTAATAAGTGAGCTCGCAATATAACGTTTCCATACGGCATAACGTTTAAACCCCCTACTACCGAGCTGAACGGTATAACGAGGTTTTACTGTACACAAATTTTGATTTTTAAAACATTTATTTCTCACCAAAGCGACGCCATAAGCTCTCAGACGCTCCGTAGAAGATTTTGTCAGGTGACAGGGGTGCGCAGGGGGCTGAAATTAGTGTGCTGTTCTAATTGGTCCAAGAGGGCCTATGCATTATCCCGTGTCACGGAACAAATCTTTTGCGGAGCGTCTGATTCATGAGATAAAACATTCCCGTGATTTGCTGTCCCCACCACGTGACCTCTTTACTTACCTCGGTCTGCAATTGTTTTCGGGTGCTGGCGATAAGTGACGTTCACAAGCCGATGAGCATTCCTCATATTGCAGCTACCACCTAGCTCTCCTTCTCCTAAACTAATCAATATTATTTTCTCCATACGCGTTTCTACAGCGCGCTTCTTTCCTTTCTAAATCTCATTGTGCCACCTTTACTAGCAATTCATCCCACTACTTTACATACCACCCCTCCTTTGGGCTTCTGCACGTGAAACCACTTACATTTTGACTTACAGGCCCCTCCAACATGTCCCAGACAGCCAAGACAGCCGCTGAAAAGCTTGAGGAGTCCACTCAGAGTGCTCCGAATAGCACGGCTGCGCAACAGAGCGACAATGTTGCCCACGCCCTTGCTGGAGCTGGAGGAGGCCTGCTGTCCATGGCTCTAACGTAGGACATCTCGACTAGGTACTCTCCTATCTTGCTGAATGCCTTCGTAGCTACCCTCTCATCACTCTTTCAACACGCGCACAAGTCGAATCCAAGCGCGCCCAATCCTCCACCCTTGATGCCGCACGCCGCATCGTTCAAAGAGAAGGCTTCGTCGGACTATATGCAGGGCTCGAATCGGCTCTCTTCGGAATCAGTGTCACAAACTTCGTATACTACTACTGTTAGTAATGGAACACATAATGGGGCGTGAGCAAGGTTGACTGGAGTTCATAGGGTACGAATGGACCAGGGCTTTCTTTGTGAAAGCGGCCCTAAAAGCCGGAAGAGCTTCCAAGAAGCTAACAACTATCGAATCTATGATCGCCGGAGCCATCGCTGGTAGTGCCACTGTCATGCTCACCAATCCTATTTGGGTAGTCAACACTCGCATGACGACGCGAAAATCCGAATCAGACGAGCAGGTCCTCCCTGGCGCAAAGCCTACGAAGGCACCATCTACCATCGGAACACTCCTTTCCATAATTCGCGATGAGGGCCCGGCGCGGTTGTTTGCGGGTGTCATGCCTGCTTTGGTCTTGGTCATAAACCCGATTTTACAATACACCGTCTTTGAACAATTGAAGAATATGTTGGAGAAGAAGAGACGGGTCACTCCCACCGATGCGTTTTACCTCGGCGCTCTTGGCAAGCTCATGGCGACTAGCATCACATATCCATATATTACAGTTAAAAGCAGAATGCACGTTGCGGGTAAGGACCGGCCGAAGGAAGACATGCTCACAAGTTTCTGCAGGATTATTAAGGAAGACGGCTGGGCTGGTCTCTACGGAGGTAAGCAAGTTCCGTACGAATACCTTATCGTCTTCAGATTCTAATGTGTGATAGGCATCGGTCCAAAGGTTACCCAAAGCGTCATCACTGCTGCGTTTTTGTTCGCTTTCAAGGACGCTCTGTATGCCATGACGGTCAATGCCAGGAGAAAGATTGCAGTGAAAAAGGCGTGATAGGCTTGTTCCACGCAAAGCGGTGGAGTAAATTCTGTCAGCCTATTTTAAATGTAGTCTAGCACTGGGAAATCCAAAATGACTCATTGATGGTGTATGATTGTTAGGTAAGCAGGAACATGTAGCCGCATCTGGATAGAAGAGGTTGCATATTAGGACTACATAAACGAAACAGTTGCCAATTGGCTTTGTATATACGTATTTCAAATATTGAACCAAATCAATTCCCTCTGTGCCATTCTGCTGTACATGTAACATTTTGCCAGGCCTCTTGCATGTTACAGCGTGGACGGAACAGGAATTTATTCCCGAGCCGCAAGAAAACGCCAAAGCTTACAGCATCGGCAATGTTTCTCCTCCTCAACCCACATCCTACTGTGCACTTGCCGCATTTGAACATGATCCCGGGGTTCGAGGAAATATTCTCTGCATAATTGCCGAGTTGGTCGACGGCGGGGTGATGATGCGTGATGAATCCATTCAATTTATCCAAAGGGGTGCTCAGAACAGACTTGTAGATTTCTAATACATTGTTAAACGCTAAGATATACTCTCGGCATCTTTTAAAGAAGCTACGTCTCCTCACCAAACCTCAATTGCACGATAGAAAGGCAAATTTTGGAAGCAATGGCGTCAAATCCCTACACCATCCGCTGGGGAATTCTAGGTACCACGACTCCCTCCTAACCTCCTCATTTGAAACTCTAGCTAATGCTCAGCAGCAACGGGAGGAATAGCGCAAAGTAAGCCCCAATCGCCGTACCTACGTATTACCACAGCGAATCCCTAATCCGTGTCCTCGCCAGCCTTCACCAAAGACCTCCTTATCGACCCCTCGACTCGCGACGCTAGCGACGTCGCGCACGAAGTTGTCGCTGCCGCCTCCTCAACCTCTACCTCACGCGCAGAGCAGTTCCTTAAAAACTGCGGCTGCTCGCCCTCCGCGAAAGCGTACGGCTCGTACAAAGAGCTAGTCGCAGACTCCAACGTTGACATCGTCTACGTCGCAACGCCACACTCGCACCACTACCAGAACGCACGACTATGCCTTGAGGCGGGAAAGCATGTGCTGTGCGAGAAGGCGTTTACAACAAACGCGGCGCAGGCGAAGATCCTGGTTGAGCTGGCAAAGAAGAAGAATCTGTTCTTGATGGAGGCAGTTTGGACACGGTATTTCCCGCTGGCGAAAGAGGTGCGGGCAATGGTGCAGGAGGGGAAGATTGGAGAGGTGAAGAGGGTCTTTGCGGATTTGAGTTTCTGGAATGACGTCGAGAAGGAGTTTGGGACGGAGAGTCGCATGGTTAAGTTGGATCTGGCAGGCGGTGCTTTGCTGGATCGTAAGGAGCCCCTTGTCCCCTTCCACCCCCACTGAAACTACCAACTATGGTCAGGGTACTTATGTCGGCCTTTTTCTTGGCCTGATGCTAATACGATTCTTTACGCAAACAGTCGGCATCTACAGCATCACCTGGGTCTTCCAATTCCTCTACCACCTCCAACCCCCCAACCAGCGCAAAGCACCCACCGTCGCCTCCTCAATGACAAAGTACTCCAAAACAGGCTGCGATGAAATGACATCCATCATCATGACTTTCCCACCCGCAGGCACGCACGGCATCGCCACCACCAGTCTACGCGTAAGTCCTCAGCCGCTCCTCCACTCCCTCTTCCCCAAAAAACCCAATAGCGACTTACCGAACCTAACACCCGTCCAGGTCTCCCATGACCCGGACTCCCAGAGCACCGCCGGCGCCCCGATCCGGATCCAGGGCACGCTCGGCGAGATTCAGGTGCAGGGCCCAGCCTACCGCCCCACAACCTACACGCTGATCCCCGCAAAATCCGACACGCGCGGCGCGCTGGCTGACTTCCAGCTCCAGAGGGTCACGCGCGATATCCCCGGTCACGGCATGTTCTGGGAGGCGGACGAGTGCGCGCGCTGCTTGCGGGATGGGAAGCTGGAGAGCGAGGTGCTGTCTTGGGAGGAGAGCATTGTTATTATGGAGACGATGGATGAGGTGAGGAGGCAGAATGGGCTGAGGTATCCGGAGGCTATTGAGAGTACGGAGTTTCCGTTGGAGGGGTTTTAGGGGGTTGGGTGAGGTGGTGGAGGGAATGGTGCTATGAAGGGACATTTTGAGGATTTAGAGTCAGTCAAAATCAATGTGTTGGATGATGCAAGCTTGGGTGTTGTGTACTATATTGTGCTAAGTTAAAGGAGCTGTCTAACTCTCCTTCGATTCTGAAGGCCCGGGAAAGGACTCCTGATGCCGAGTACAGAAGCTCCTCTGATCGCCGTAACGGCGTAGTGCAGAATCACCAATCGATATTGGAAAAGCAACGACTAGCAGAGTGCTAGATGAAAAGCATCAGTCCAACCACGAGTACCCGGTCGATTCATGGAAATGATGAACAAATGCAAGAGAGTATATGCTAAGATGGATATGGATCCCGGAAACAGCTCTAGTTGTGGGGCACGCTCTGGCAATCGCTGTAATAGTAGCCGAGGGTGTCAGACTTTGGCGGCTCTCTTCTTTCTTCTTTCCAACACACAGCGGAAACCTCAGCATTCCCAATTCACTAGCTCAACACAGACATAAGTATGGTCAAATAACTTCATTCAGAAAGATGCATTATCATAATCGTCGTCCTCACCATTGTCATTCCAGGGCACTAGAAACAGTAGGGGTTTTGATGATCGGAGAGAAGGCCATGACTTTGATATTGCATGCTCGATCTGAGAGTGCTTTGAGGCAAGATGCTACGATCAACTTACGCTATTATCGAAGTGTGAACCTCGAAAGTCGTTAAGGTTAAGAAAATAGGGGCAATCCTAGTAGCATCTCGTACAACCCTAATCCCTGGGTGTAATAAGGCATGATAAAATTCGAAGGGTATCTAACACAGGAGGTTTTGCAATGGCACCTATTAGAAGTGTTAGCTCTGGAATATCATCGCTTGGTTTATCCCTTGAACCGTCAGGGTACTAGGTTATCGATAAGGATATTGCCGCATACAACACTAAGAATTTATCCCTCCTGATTGGCTAAATCCTTATCGATAACGTAGGACGATAATTGACGGTTCAAGGGATGCCATCGCAAATAACTTTACACGGTGGAAACGCTAAAAGAAACTTCAGGAAAAATCTTATGTATTCCCTAGTTCATGCTTAGTCTACAGCCCTTTCCCAAAATTCCGAGAAAGCGCTTAAGACATAAGGGGCAAAAGAGAGTGTAAGCAAATCTAGGAAGCCTGGACAATTCTTCGATGGCTACGACTAGAAACTGGCGCTGTATATAGCTTGCATTCGAGTACGACTAGCCCGTTCCATTGAGCAACGAGCATTTTTAGAATCCACCAGGATAAAATGGGTTGAGCAAGACACTAGGGGCAGGATTTGAGAAGTTATGAAGATAATTCAAGATCATTGCTCATCTATAGAAAACCAGAGCTATTATACGAGCCGCAAGTATCGTCCTGCGGTCACAAGTTCCTCTATTAAAAATGACACATGCACTTCAGGAAACGTCAACACGCGTATTACTCCATAAATCTTCACTGTTTACTCAAAATCCCCCATACACGCTCATAGTCCGCCCATGAGATTCGGCAGATTTGCTCTGAACTTCTGCGAAAACTCCACACAAATGCTCTGTTGATACCACTCATGGCGCGCGTTGTGGTCGCTGACTAGGTTGTGCGCAAGCTCGTGGCAATAGGTTAAATACCAGGAATCCAGGCCCCTGAGCCGGCCTGCTTTGGTATTCCACCCCTCCAAGTGGAGCTCCGTAAACCAAGCAAGGTTGAAGAAGAGAGCACCGCTCAAATTGAAAGCGACAGTGTTGGACCGGTCATCCAGGAAAATGTTGACGGCTGCCGGATTGACTTCAAAGATATTTGTGAGTTGCATGATTACAGGCAAGAAGGCTTGCAGCGATTCATGGATATCATTTGGCGTCTCCGTTTGGAATTTTCCAAAGTATACGTCAATGTTAAGACCCTGGTAAGGAAGTGTGAAGACTTTAGTGATGTTCTCTGCCTGCACATCATTGCAGTAGCCGCCTTTGTCCAACTCCGTAGCATCAACATGATGTTTCGACTTGATGGCTTGCATATTCGTGGGCCTACATTCCTTGATGGCATTCCGGATGTTCGTGTTAGTGGCTTGGATATCCTTTGTGATCTGAGGTGGATCCGTTGCCGAGGAAGTTCGATCGGATTCACTAAGACCTAGGCTCTTCGCAAACTTGTTGAAGAGACCCTTATTAACCGAGCGGCGTCCGCCTAGATGTCCAGTATGCTCCGGCGGCTCAGGACTGCCAAATGCTCCGGGCATTTTCTCAGCTTGATCCGGCGAGCCCGGTCTTAGTTCCTGGTCATTGTTGATGCCTTGCTTCTTTTCTTCTACTCTCCGGGAGTTTTCCTCAAATTCTTTCTCCAATTGGCTCTGCTGCGCTATACGAGCCTCGTACTCACGTTTGCGGAGAATTCTTTCAACGTTGATACCTTTTTCCTGGAGTCTTCGAAGCGACTCTGTGAGAATTCGTTCCAGTGCAATGACATCGTTCTGCTTGGGGCGTTTGATCAAAAGCATAACCAATTCCCGGCTAACATCGTACTTGTCGTAATTGGGTACAATGTACAGAACATGGCCGCCTTGGCGCACCTTGTGCACAAGAGCCGACCTTTGCTGCGAAAAGGCGACTGCATGTCGCTGGAGGGAGAAACGAACAGAGACATCTGACACTAGCTGTACAGAAAGATGGCTGCTTAACCATTTGGTGTCATGTCGGATCACGTTGGCTGAAGTATCTCTTTCGTATTCGTGAAGGAAGAGTCTTGTCCTCTCAAGAATCTCTTTCCAGAGTTTCTTCGCCGGCTCCTGGTCTCGTAGTAGATTGCCGACTCGGCGATCGGTTTTCACGAGGTCTGTCATTTTCTTAGCGCCGAATCGCTCATAGAACTTCTCCAACACCTCTTCCTGAGGTGTAGCGACTACGAAGTCTCGGAATTTGGAAAAGTAGTATATGTCATCAACGATGATGACTTCTTCCCCTGTATTTAATGACCACTCTCTCTGTGTCACACCCTCATCTTCAAAAATATCATCTTCTATGAGCTCTGCTTTCTCGTTCTCGCCCTTGATGTCCTTATATCCGAGCAAGATCCGAGACTTACTAAGCGTTTCTGCAAACTGTTTATCTACCCATAGGCTGTTTCCTTGCTCGGCAAGTTTTCTCAAGAGATCCAGATATTTCTCTTGTCCCATTGTCTTCAGGAATCTCGAAGGGTTTTGAGCTAGCATATTGGCAAGCTCGAAACTGCTAGGTTCATGCTTGGCTCCGACTTTTAGCAAGAAGGATGTGGCCTCTGGACCATATTGCACGTAGTCGAGCATGCCGCGGTATTCCTGATCACGACCTAAAAAGACTGAATCGGGAGGATCGTAATGATGTATCCGCAACTCAGACGGTCCTGTCTGTCTCCGACGCGGGTCTTCGAAGCCGGCTTGGGGCGATTGTAGATAATATTTCCTGAAGATTGGCACTATTTTTGCTGCGCTTAGGTCATTCGCCAAAGTCCTATTTTGATCAAGGTCGCTGGCGCGACTACACATATATGCGAACTTTATCTCAGCTTCTGATTTGCTGGTAGGAGGTTGCTTAATCAGTCTTTGAACGCAGTCTTTGATTGGTGGATCTTTTTGAAGACCAAACTTGTCCGCATGCGGCCGGATATCAGCTCGAAGTATTGCGTAGCCTAAGCATGAGGCGTTTTCATTTACAAAGCACTGAAAGGGGGCGACTAAGGCAGGGAAATCCACCTGTTCCGTTGGAAGGTATGACACTGTGAGAGAGTAAAGCCTTTCCTTGTCCTTCTCGTACCCGTTTTTGAAATAATTTTGTAGGTAATACTCCATGCAAATGTCATACAGCCTGCGATTGTTTGACTCTCCGGCGTGTTGCAAGATTGCTACAATTCTTAAAGCCGAGGGATGTTCCATAAGTCCTAGAGTCAACAAGAGCTTCCCTTCTCGCGTGGTGAACCGAAATTCAAATGGCAGTTTGATCTGATTTAGTCCTAGAGCAATGATGGAATGACTCGGTGCGTACAGGTCTGCTGCCTTAAAAAGTTGCCCTGGTTTGACCGAGGGCCCTTCTCCGGGAAGGAATGGAGTTTGTCGGAGACGCTCGATATCCTTCCGCGGTATTTCTTCCATGACAGAAGCGAAATAGCGGATAAGTTCTACATGACTCCATGGTATCTTCCCAGTCTCTTGATCTACGTCTCGGGCGTTCATTCGTTCGAATACAACCGAGAGTTCTATGGTCCTACGAACCCCTAGAGCTTGAAGGAACTTTTCTTTCGAGCCAGGAAATTGCTTGACAACAGGTAAATCATCAAACAGCTTGACTGTCGGGAAATATGATTCTTCTGGACGTCTCATTCCCGTCTTTGTTGGCAGGATACTATGCGGAGACAGTAGATTGCACACTGCTTCCTTCGAAGAAGAGTCAATTTGGTCCCAGCTCTTCGCAACTAGACCGAGAACTTGCATTGCGAATTTCTCCGAAGAAATAAACTTTTCGAGATGTAGGCCATTTGTTAGAAATCGAAGCCAAGTGACTATTGAGAGCTCCTGCCAGCCAAACATTTGGAGCTCCTTCGGTGGTATCGGTTTCGTGAACTTGAAAGGAATGGTTGTAGAAGGAATTGGCATCGTCGGAGAGATTTTTGAGACGTTGATGTAGGAATCAATATCAACAAGCTGTAAAATCGTGCCTTGCGAGTCTCCATCCGGACCTTCACTGATCGCAGCGACGGTGACGCTAAAAAGTGCACGAACACCTTTAGGATCTAGTTCCTCAGAGGTTAGCTTGTTGCCACACCATTTCATAAACTCCATAAGCTCCGGTTCATTCAAAGCCCGGGATTCAAGACCCTTCCTTATATCTTCCATGGTCATATCCGAAATGAAGCCTCGGTTATGAAGATTTACCATGAAAGATACAGCGCCATTTGCAAGCTCCTGTGGGACCATTGGAACTTCGCCCAAAAATCTCAAGGTTTCCGCGGGCATGCGAACCAGCTTGCTAGGGATGATTCCTTTGGACGACAAAATATCGATGGAGCGCTCTTTGGAGCAACTCCAGAAAGCTTCCTCAATTCTCTCTCCCACTAAACTTGAAGGAGCAGATGGTTTGGAGGTGTACTGCTGGAAGATGTAGATAGCCTGGGGAATCAGAGCTGATATTGCTGTCGTCTCAACCTTGGCTCTGAGTTCTGCGATATCCGACATGTACGAAATTCGACACGCCAAGCCAGCAACTCTCAAAAGCTCCGCGTTCCATGTACTGATGTATCTAGCATTCATGTCAATGTTTTCTCGTTCTACAGTCGGGATGAGTGATGGTGCAGAGACGTGCGCGAGAAATCCAGTGGTTTGAGCCGTCGGAAATCCGATGAAAATCCTGCCAGCCGTGGTAGGGAGAATGTCGGAGAAGATTTTTGCAGAAAGTTGAGAGGTATGACCAGAGCCTGTTGGCAAGGATGTTGAATTCTCATGAAAGGGAGAAGTTAGTAAGGCGACTTTCGTCTTCCGTGGCGGTGATTTCTTCGTTGCTCGTTCAATCTCGACGGCGAAACCGCGTTCCACTTTCGTAATGACATCCACTGTACAGACTTGGAGGAAGATTGACCCCTTAGATTCACCAGAGATATCATCCCCATACGATATGGGTTTTTCAATGACTGGCGCTTGCCTAGTGACCTTCGTATTTGTCTGTGCAGATGAAGCAGTCGAAAATCTTGAGAAGAAACTTTTCAGTGAAGTACTGGCATTTTTAATCTCTTCTGGAACGATCTCCGCAACGCTCTTCGCCGGAACCTGGGCAGTCGCAATGACGTTGCTCCAAACAGCGTCGATTTGGGAACTCTGGCGGGTAATTTGTGCAACTCGCATAAGCCCTCCGTCGGTTTCTGCCTTCAGTCCTGCTGGGATCCTTATTTCCGTGGGTGGAGATATCTTCTTCCCAAAAGTCGCAACTCTGTGGTCGTCGAGATGGAGTTCAATAGATTGTAACCCCACAAAGGTTAGACTGGTTGACAGAAACTGACATAGGGGAGGAATATTAGGTATTGGAGGCGGATTATACGATGCGGACGATGGATTTGCTTGTCTGTATTCTAGGAAAAATGTTGTGTCGGATGATGCTTGTTCCGAGGAAAGAACTGCGACTTTGGTAGACAAGGTGTTACCTTTCCAATAAAACGCCATGGTTCTATCACCAGAGACAACAAACGGCTCGTTACAATCCGAAAAGACGCTATAGAAACCTACGCCAAAAGCGCCAATCTTTGTTTCATCAGGGTTGCCGTCAGCGATGCTCTTCAACCTGCTCCAGTCTGCGCCCGTGAAAGGCTGTCCATTGTTGGAAACAGTCAGTCGCTTCAGGGTGTGATGTTGAATGATATGTTTTAGAAGGAAATATTTGTCAGAGGTTTGCGGTGCTGGAATCGTTGTTGATGGATCCGTCTCGTATCTGATAATTACAGTACTTGCCCCAGCGTCCGAAGCATTCTGGATAAGTTCCCGTAAAGTAGTATGCTCACTTGAGTAACGGGCTAGAACTTTGTCTATTAGAGCTCTAGTGTTGACGGTAACTTCGCTGTCTCTGCCATCGTTCATAGTCTGATTGCGCAACCGCGCAAAATCGATAGAGCCCATGGTGGATGCGAAGAGTTGCTATCAGCTACGAGTATTCCAAACAGTTCAGAGAAGGAGCATCAAAAGGGTACGCTCTAGGAATAGAAATTTGAAGTGCTTCTGCTGACGTACGATGGCGGTAGCCTTGAGTGGCGGATGTTGCCACAAGTAGAATCTGGCCTAAAGAGTTGCTGAAGAAAAAAGAACTAGAGAAGCTCTAGAGAAACGCCATTAAATGCAGAGATAGTAAAAGAAAAACATGTATTCTAGCTGCAGAGTGAATTAGTCGGCTGGAGGTTGTTGTGGTCTTCATTATAGTTTGAGAGCAGCTGAACGTCAACGTGAAACGCGGTTTCGCGCTAGTCTAGTAGAGGTTTGAGCCATATCGCGCACGGTCCCACATCGTGCACGGTGATAATATACCTTTTTGAAATACTTATAACTTAACAACTAACGTGGTTAACGGGGTTTGACCGCTCCCCTAGTTATGACCGATTTGAACTTTTGTTAGTTGTTTACTACCAAATTAGCATTTCGGCTAATTTTGATTTTCCAATCGGTCATAACCCAGGGAGCGGTCAAAACCCCGTTAACCACGTTATAATAGTTATTTATATAAAATTTTAAATAGAATTTATTAAATAACGTAGGTAACGGGGTTTTGACCGCACCCTGGGTTATGACCGAAAGGAACATCAAAACTTTACCTAAGTTATATCTATCATGCCTAGGTAAGTCTTAGCACGACACACCGCCTTTTAAATATATGTGTTACAGGCAAAACTCCTTAGTACGATACCGGGTATATAACGATACCATTGGTATTACGATCTACACGCCCTGATCAAGCCTTTTTTGGTGTAATTAACGATAATCTGACTTTTAATGATATCGTTAGGTGCCTCTACCAAAATTGTTATAACCAGTTTTAATTTATCGCATTTGGCCTTACCTCACCGCAAGTTCAGCTATTAACTTTCATCACATAACAATTAAAATCTATTAAATTGACCCTTAGATCTTACTCTCCATACTTAATCCTACCTTATTAATTATAGGTAGGTCTCGAAATTCTAAGGGGCAACGTCGTTATGGATTCTCTAACTTTAAACGCCAGAAAATACGCGCCTACCACTAAAAACACCCCAGTCTACTATAATCCGAGGTTGCTCGCTGGGTAAGCGACTTCCTCTATTAAAAAATTAATTAATCCTTAATATTAGAAATACTAAGCGATAAATTTAAGCAGCTTAATATAGCTAAATTGCCATGTGGAAGGCCTACGAGAGCGGAAGAGGCCTAGTAAACATCCTCTTCTTAAGGAGGCTCTCTTTGAGTGGCACTAGCGTCTGAAGAACCTTTGAATTGTAACTCTGTTAAGGCACGATCGTCGAATTTAAGACCGACGGCTTCAAAACACCAAGCAAGTGGCGATCACCTCTTTTTTTGGTAGAGCCGGTCGCCCAATTACGGCTTCGCGCATGTAGGTACACCAATACATACCCTAATTTTGATTTTTGGTGTATCTTACATACAAAACCTGAATACAACGATACCATTGGTATTACTATACGCTCGGCTGCAGAAGCCATATCGTACTAAGGAGTTTTGCCTGTACTTTAATTTTGGCAGAACAACAAAACTTTACTTAAAATAGCAGGCGGTACGCTAGCGCGGTCATAACCAGGGTGCGGTCAAAAACCCGTTACCTACGTTAGTAGGTTAAGCTTTATATAAAAACAGAAATAATTTAAAAAATAAAAGTTATATTATATATAGTTGTATTTTATATATAATATTAAAATACCTTTTAAAATACGTATAATTTAATACTTATAATAGTTGTTAAGTTAGGTATTCAAAAAGATATTTTTTTGGCACCGCACGAGGTAGGACCATGCACGAGATAGCCCTAACCTCAAATCGAACAAGGCACTGTCAATCTGGTCATGACCAGCCATTTTTTTCCGGGTCTCAGGGGAACCCACAGACGCTTTACCACTAGAATTAAATACCAAACTTGAAAGAAGAAGTCTGCTTAGAAAATAATATAAATCACGATTTATAATCGTGTCTCGGAATAATGTTAATCCAAAGCACGGACCTCGCCTGCCATCCCACAGGGGTGGAGCCTCAACACCAGTGAACCTTCATCGCGATATTCACGCTGTCATGCCCCTGACCATCAGGCGGGATTTCGGACTTCGGAGTATGAACTTATCGAGCGCAGCCTCATCATAACGAGAAAGTTTACAGCCCTCTATCCCTCACATTTCCCGATGTGGTCATGGCAATCGATTCTCTATCCCCCATTGCGCCTGCGCGCATTCGGGCTCTTCTCTTGCCAGTGGGGCGGATTAAGCGCTCAAGCTTTATGAATTTTGTGGATCTTCTACAGCCAGAATGCATGATTCGACTTGGTGACATAAGTCCAGATCCCCGACCAAATAGGAGTATGATATTTCCCGCCGTAATATTTTGCCCAAGTTCCTCTTTGCGCTTACGCTGATCACCGCACGACCCACATAGACATGTTCTCTCCACTAGCCTTTCCTGATGGTACTCTTCTTTATGAGCTTTCAACTTCTTTGCCTCCGCCTTCTCAGCTTGCATTGTCACCTTTTGAACGGTTCAGAGAACCGCTTGTGGTGATAGGTATCGCGGATGCTAAAGAGTATGACTGGCTATCCGGTGCCTCTGAAAATGGGGGTAATTATTCCAAAGGCGATGGTGGAGCATCTCAGGACCCTGGTCTGGATCCAAGTGAGCTCAAGGAAGCCATTAACGACCTCCGCGAACAGTTTCCCCGGGTTTATCTCCATAGTCTTCTGGTTTTTGACTGCTCTTGTCCATCGCTTCATCCATCGCTTCCTGAGGAGACCATCCTTGTTCCTCCCATGGCGCAACTGAAAACCACAACGATGAAGACATATATGTGCGACCTAACGGCTATATTGCTGGCTGAGATGACCACGTTAGCAAGGTCTCTTCAAGGCTTGCCAACTATACAGTCACCCACCACTCCTCATGGAGGAATTTCTGATAGCAGTTCGAACTGGACTACTTCGAACTCCATTGGGGGGCAAGCTGTTCGCAGAAATTCTCAGACACCCGGAGATTCGCGTTCAGCATCACCAGCAACTGGTGCACAGAGCAGTCACTACCGCATATCAATGCCTGCGCAGCTGCCTTCGACGTCTTCAACTGCAGCAAGCATTCAAGATGAGTCCAGATCAGCATCGCCAGCGACGACAGGAACTCGGACACCCCCGGCAACAACCTTTGACGAGATACCTGGAGTTAATTCATCGAATGCTCTTGCCCGGACGAATAATTCTGCTTCCAGGTCAAACACAAGCATCGCAAGAGATCCAAACTTGGACAGGGTATCTGTTCATGGCTTTGGCTCGGGTGGTGTAGGTGAGCGGGCCCGAAATAAAGGCCGAGGACGGGTAGGGATAGTAATCGGCACTTTGTATATGTGCGCTGGCAGGTGGCAAGATGCTATTAGAGAACTTGTGGAGAGTGCTATGCGGGCTCGTACAGCTAGTGACCATCTTTGGCACGCTAAAGGGCTCGAAAACATCATGGTTTGTTTGCTACTCTTTGCATGGTCTGGTATGGACTTTCAGGTAAGAAATCTCGAAGTGTCCTATAGCTCAAAGATATTCCTTGCCTTTGAACTTTGGCTGTGAGAGAGAGGTAGTCGTCATTGCGGAAGTGCTGACTTTCATGCGCTCTTTAGATCCCTCAGATATGCTACCCCATTCCCGAAAAGTTCCCAATTCCTAAATCCCCTCAGCATACTCCTTCAAATAGCGTGGCGGATGTTTCCACTCTTCCAAAGCCTTCAAGCAACATCGTTTCTCTACAAAATCTCAATTCTTTACTTCCAGATCTTATCAACATGATCCTGAGCATCTATGTTCGAGCCGCGAACTTCCCTGGAGAAGCATCACCTCCGCTAGCGTATTCCGAGTGCATCATCCGATTTTCAAAACTGCTCGCCGCTATGAATCTTTCCGGTGGTGCTTTAAACGACGCCGCACTTCAATATCTTGTTCGCGGCACTCCCATTATGCCGAAGCTGAACTTGTCAATACCAAGGCTTACGATCAGTCCAACAAGGAACGAGATAGCCAGTATGCTATTTCGAGCACTACCATCACCAACAGAAGCAGCAAGTATGACTGCTGTTGATCGTGTCATGATACTTGCAGGCATAGCATCTGTACTTGGCTCTTTGGGGCTCCAAAGAAAGAAAGCAATCATCATGAAAGAGGCCATCAACGCCTTGATTCCAGGTCTCGTTCAAGCCCGAAAAGTTGGTGCAGCGGAGATCGGCGTCCATCCTGCGGCGGGCTTAGCTGCGCTTAATATAGCTAGCGGAGGATCCAGTGGTGCTGGTGCTCTTAATCTAGGAGATGGGGAAGTCGAAAATGGTATTGATATTTTCCTGAATCTGTTAAGCCGAGTCTACGGGATTCCAGACTCTTGGAGTAAATCTTCGAACATAAATAGTCATTTTAATGGGGCGAAAACAAATGGCCTCGTCAGCCCAACCCCTCCTGAAAGCAACATCGACAGTTTGGATGGGATCTTTTTGGAGGGAATTCTGAAACAGTCCTCTCTAAGGTCTTTCGGGAGCCTCAACTTGAAGCTAGACCTCCTCAGAACATGCATCAGCTTCTGCGAAGCGCTGCCTGACTTTCAGGGACTCCTTCATTTTACCGCAACTTTATTGAGGATTGCAGGCCCTGGTACTGCTCCTAGCTCTAACAGCACAGAAGTGTTCGTTTCGCTAGCAAGAGAGGAGCAAATTCGTCTTGCTACAAACATCTCCCGTACAGTCGGTACCGCCAACAAACTCGGGTTACAGAATTTTGAAACTGAGTACTGGGACGATTTTTTGATCCGTGGGCTGTACGCGATAGATGCAGCTCGTCCGCGATTGCTCACCCGCCATCGCCAGTCCGACCTCACCGGCACATCTTCGACGAAAGAGGGGCCATTCATCCACAATCCTTTTATTAAACAGCCTGATACAGATATCGCAGAGAAGGTAATCGTAGCCAATGAGGAGTATGGGTTTGTTGTGGCGTTGCAAAATCCATATGACTTCGAAGTTGAGATTGAATTGCTAAAACTCGCTGGCGAGGGCGTTGAGTTTAATTCGCTTCAGCGGTCATTATTACTTGGCCCATATCGAACGCAGAAGTTCTCGTTAACTGGGACTGCACGTACTCCAGGAGTTTTACGCATCACAGGATGTGTTGTCAAAATAAAAGGATGTCGAGAACGTACATTTCCCATCTTTGCCGACCCATGGAGTCCGGAACCAGAAATGAGGATGAAAAGAATTGGACTCCAGGCTTCTTTAGGCCTCCCTTCATCTCGTCCTGTATCCGGCATATCAACATCATCTCAGGCTAAGGAAACGATGTATTCTCAACACCCTATTCCGACGATACTTACAATGACTGTCATTCCTGAACAGCCTCTGGTCATCGTGTCCAGTGTCTCCCTTCCTCAATCAGCTCTTATGATTCTTGAAGGCGAGAAAAAAAGGTTCTCTATAACTCTTGAAAATACTTCACACACAACCTCTGTCGACTTCCTGCATGTGTCTTTTCAAGACTCTGCAACTACGGCCATCCAAGCAGCTATGACCAACAAAAACCTACCACCAGCAGAGCTGCACGAGCTTGAAATTCAACTCGCCCATTATCCAACGTTTCAATGGTGTAAATCAGGCGGTGGCCAGACTATCGAGATCAAGCCTGGTGAAAAGGCTTCTTTTGAGGTTGAAGTTGTGGGGAGACTCCGTCTAACAGACGGCATCATTCAATTTGACTATGCGAGCTTAGGGAAACCGCGTAACGAGACTGAAGACCGATTTTTCACAAGGCAATTGTCGGTACCTATCTCAGTTACCGTCAACGCTAGTATTCAGCTTCATCGCATTGATGTCGCTCCGTTCTCCCATGACTTTGCGTGGTTAAATCAGCAACGGCATTCCTCAGAGGCGACTTCGAACCCGAATACACCGCTTTCAACAAGGTCCAGATCCAATTCGGCCGAGAGAGGTGACAATCGCTTCAAGGCACTTCTTAACCGAGTCGGCCTGCGAGGTGGTGGCAGTGAGCATTGCATGCTACTTTTAGATCTCAGGAACGCATGGCCGAATCCACTGTCTATCTCCATCCAGGTGCGCGAAAGCTCCGTCAGAGATGAAACGCCCGAGGACAAGTGGCGTAGAGCGTACACAGTTCACGAGGTTATTCAGCCCGGCCATGTCAATCGTATCGTAGTCCTCCTTCCTAAGATATATTTGAAGGATCCGTATGTCGCTGTCCCTTCACTTAATCCAGCGAATCAGCGGCAATTCGTCGTCAGCGCAAGCCAAATTTCCCCTGAAGCCGAAAGAGCCAGCAGAGAAGTATTTTGGTATCGCGAAGAGTTGCTTGAGCAAATACACGGCTCCTGGAAGGAGGAAGGTAATGGTCGACAAGGCGACATTGAGCTCCGGGGCGTTAGACTATCCTCCAGAATGGTCGAGGCAATGAAACTTGACGACGTTACAATTGAAATGAGTATCTTGCCAGATTATGAAGAGTCAGGGGAAAGCGTACGCCAAATTGGGCGCTCCAAATTCGAAGTATCGGTCGATGAATTCTTGACAATGAAGACCAAAGTCCACAACCGCTCCGAGTCCTTTATTGACCCGCTATTACGACTACAACCCAGTCTTTCCAATTTACCGCACAATACAGCCTTAGATCTAGACAAAAGGCTTTCATGGACAGGAGTCTTGCAGCGAAAACTTCCTTTATTAGCGCCAGGCCAAACCGTCGAGTCAGAGCTTGGGATTGTTGCCTTATGTAGCGGTATATTCGAGGTCGGCGCAACTCTAGAAGAAATTCGGCTTTGGAACAAAGAGAAGGAAGGCCAAGATGGAAGTAAAGCACGTAGCAACACTAACTCCCTTCAAGGTCATCTGCTGGGGAATGTTGGGTTGCGGACATGGCATGCAAAGGAGTCGTGTTGGATAGTTGCAAAACGCCGCGGCATGAACTGAGATTTTCGAACCAATATAATCCCAGGATTTTGGAATGTCTTTTGAACTGGGGCCTGCAATCGATGTAGAGAGGCCATGACGATCTGGCGTGGGGGTGAATGGAAGGGCCGGTTAGCCTTAAATTTTGTTAAACCCTTTTACGCTCACTAGTGTCACACCACGGTTTACGAATTGAGGAACTTGGTCATACCTGCCGCAACCTATTCTCTTCGTATCCTGTCCAACACCTTTGCAGCGTTCAACTGCACAACAACGTTCTTACCATCCCTTGCAACGGTACACTTCGTCCTACAGTTATCGATAAAATCCAGCCCAATAAAACCAATCGGATTAAGCTGGGATGCCCAATTGTTATTTTGCTAGTGCACGGATCACTTGATGGTCGGACGCTATCGTTGCATGGGATAGAGGGCGTGACGAACCGCTTTAGCTTTCACTAAACGGGAAATAATTACCAGAGCTCGGGATACTACCATCGTTGCATTACTATTTCACGCTGTGACGAAAACTGCAGGCGTGAACTTAGCAATTGTACGACTTCAAGACACTCACAGCACCCTTGGTAGGGCATAAAACTTTACGGAGTGTCTCCCAAAAGATCAAGTCTTACAAGAGCCGTGGTTTGAGCCATCTCACTCTGTTCTCACTAAAAATTCTACGTCATTGCCCAAGTTCCTGCGGTGTGTCCAGCGGATGCCACTCCCTTGTTTCAAGAATGTATTGAAGCGAATCGCTGCAGTCGATATGAGTGATTGTACAACTATCGTAGAGGACATAGTATCCTCAGTCCTCTGCCGCGCACAAACCATTTCCTCCTTTGATCTCAACCCTGCCACCTCGCGCGACTTCTACCATCCCCCACGAGTATGTCCCGTCTCACTAACTGTCTGGCTTAAATTTAAATCACTAGGTCTGACCGACTAACCATTTGCCAACCTAAGCCTCCTTACTTTCCCGGACTATATCGCTGGCGCCGTTGGCGGCCTACCTCATACTGTAGCCTACCTGATATGCCTGTGCTCGACTAATTTTGCGGACGTGACGAGCATGATCGGGGTGAAACTTTCTGAAGAGTGCCCGTCTGCATCGTTGCCCTCCGCTTTCTGGACGCCAATCGCTGAGGCCTACTGCTCGCAAGCCGCAGGTGGTTTCGTTGTTATTCCTCAGGCGATACCAAAATTATCAACGTCTTCGAGGTAAGGCACTAGTGCGAGCGCAACGAAGCGTTCTATGATGACCACAGGAGTTAGTGTTACGGGTCTGACGACGATTCCGATAATAGTGAGTAATTTGAGTGCTAGGTTGGTGCTAGTGGCAGTACCGGGCCTTCTGCGACGTCGTCTACATCCTCGATCACCTCTGCCTTCTCTCCGGCACACCCATACGGCCTCTCAGCTGGTGTGATAGCTGGCGTTGCTATTGGGGTTGCCATTGCTGTAATAGCAGCATTTCTCGTCTGCATTGTCTTTGAATTCGGGTATTCCGCACGGAAAAAGGGTGAAAAGAAGCCTAAAGGGAGCGAGAAGCCGCCAACTGACTGTGAGATGCATCGGTTTTTCAATAGATTCAATATACAAAGAGATCTACGGCGCAATAGGAGGACTTAAGAGATTGAGATTCGAGTCAAATTGGGTGTTTTGGAATATAGGACAAACTACGAGTCTTGTATTTTGAAGTGCCGCCGATACCTACGTCTTTTTGCGCGAGGACTACTCAGGGCCACGATGAATTTAATAGTAATAAAGAAGACTTTGACATATCATGCTGTGACAGCAAACGAACACATGGAGTTTGATAAAGCAGTTAGTGGATGACTCCTCAGAGCAAAGGTTTGCTGGGACCGGCTGTCATGTTAGTGCAATGAATCTGCTGAATTAACTACCATTGTACAGGAGTCTTCGAGGAAGTTTGACGTTTTACGGGCGTACATCCAAGCTTGGTAATTCTCGCGATGATAGATCTTCCGGAGAACGGCTCCCCTGTTCCGAGCCTCGGTCTCCGATGTCTATCTGTCAAGGTGAACGTGCTTCTGAAGAGGAAAGATATCAACGTCATGAGCGCGTAGGCGCACGGCGAGCAATCTCCCATTCTTCCCACCATGTCAGCCCTTCAGAAATTACCTCGTATAGCGGGTATCGCCGGCGTGGGCGCCTCAGCTGCCGCGCTGGCAACCCAGCCTGCAATTCGAGCATATATATCGCGAACTCTAGGGCTTCAGGCTCCGGGAGGAACATGGCGGGCTCTAGCTCTGCTGCTTGCGCTCCTCAACCTGAAGAACCTACCCTTTGTGTGGCATGTCAGTTGTCCTATCAAGCGCCACGTCCATCTCGCAACCCCACCATACGAGATGAGAAATGAAGCACTACGACAACTAATACTCACTAGATTCGCCTCTTCCGCGCCCTGGCCTACCAGCTCTACCTTCAACCTACCCCGATCCCTCCATCTGCCCTCTTCGAACCTATCATAACTTCGACCCGCACTCCAATCGCCGAATGCGACTACAACCTGCACAAGTCGAACTCCACCTATTTCTCTGATATCGATATATCACGCACGCACCTCGTGACTGCGCTGCTGCGCACCGGCATCAAGCGTGCCGCCCAAGCCAAGCGCCAGAAAACCCATGTGCCGGAAGGGCCAGAGGCGGTGCACGAGGGCAGCCTTTTAGTTGCGCTAGGCGCGGTGAGCTGCCATTTCCGCAGGGAGATTGCGCCATATGAGAAGTTTGAGATCTGGACGAGGCTGCTGTGCTGGGACCGGAAGTGGATGTATCTGGTAAGCCATCTGGTGAAGCCGGAGGTCGTGAAGCCGGCGCATTATACGCTGCAGCCGTGGAGGCGAGGGAAGAAGGGAACGGAGAATTGGAGTATTAATGGGAACATTAATGGGATGGAGATGGATGACGAGGCTCGGAGGGAGAAGCTGAAGAAGGCGGTGTTTGCGAGCAGCATTGCGAAGTATGTGGTTAAGAGGGGACGGTTGACAATTCCGCCTGAGCAGGTGCTTATGAGGGCGGATATGCTACCGCCGAAGCCTGAGAATTGGGGGGAGCAGGCTGGTGGCTCTATACCGAAGAACGGGACGTCTTTGGAGACTGTTGAGGATGCGGTGCTCCCTGCAGTGAACGGGTCGGAATGGACATGGGACAAGATTGAGGCAGAGAGACTTAGAGGTCTGCGATTCACAGAGATGTTTGCGGGGTTAGATGGTCTACACGAAGAGTTTGATGGTGGTAAGAATGGTGCACTGGGGGAGTTTGCGGATTTGCTCTGGTAAGAGGTCTAGATACCCCTAGAGTATAGACTTTGAAGACCTTCTGGAATATCCCTTTCACTGGATCTCCTTTATATTTGGAGCATCACTCCCAAAATGTAATGGGTAATCACTAGTTTCAGGGGTGACACGATGTTTTCTCCATTTCCTTGGCCGATCTTAACAATTCATTTGGCGTCTGCATGAGTAATATTAATCAGGGTTGCTGAAGAATTATATAAAAAAGGCAGTGAAAAGAGCATTCTGCATACCAAAATGATTCACCATTATTGTTACAGACTGTTATGAGGATCAGACGTTAGTGTCAAGGCAGATATAGATGTCAACCGATAAAATACGTCCTATTTGGCTGAGCCATAGGGACCGGTCTTTTAGAGCCAATTGGGTGATCGACAATAGATTATATCGAGTAGAGTTACAGCTTCCAAGTATCAATAGCTAAAACATCTCAAATTCATTAATGATTCCTAGATTCCTAAGGCTGCTTTTTCACACGAGATATGGCTCGATGTCAGAGAAGCAGGCGGCCGAGTGAAGAAGTTCGCCGTTTGCAGTCTAGCGACTAAAATTAGAGGGTTTTGGGATTCAGCCTCGCACCGTAGGCACCGGCTATCTGGCAGGCTGACATTCCTTCAGCATACTTTCGGCTCTATGTTTATCGGCGCATTTCAATATACTTGCGGAGCTTGAGTTTGCTGGTCATGACATAATACCACTTTTATCGAATTTAGTTGCTATAAGCGTTGGTTGGACCCAAGAGCCCAGTTGTCTGCTGCCTTTACTCCGCCCACCAGCCTTTCGGATCGTTTTGCACTTTCATACTTCATCCCGGTTCTTCGAATCGTTTTGGGTCGCAGGTTTAGGTACTAGTAATATCGAAATAAATAAAAAACCTAGTAAAAGTAGGATATCTTTCAGTTTTCATTGTGTAATTGAAGAGCTCTCCTTGGAATAGCTATCCGGTCAGAGCATTGTGTCTCTGGGCATATGCTGTCTAGCTCGCCAAAACTACCATCAGCTCTCTTCAAAGCAAAATTTTGTCAATGAGATTCAAATATGCCGCTAACATATTTTTAGATAACTATTAGCCTTTATCATGACAACCCCAGCTGCGACGTTGGGTTCTGGGAATCCCGATATGGCCCTCATCAACGAGCTCTATGAAGAAATTTCACGAAACCCACCAGCTATCGAAGCCCGTAAACTGCTCGTTGAGCAATTCGCCGCAGTCGGATGGCTTGAGGCTGCCGGCGATGCTGTCAAGGAGTTGAAGCAACTCGCTCCTCAGGACCCTGATGTCAAAACTTGGGTTCTCACATTCTGCAAGCCTGAAGAGACGTCTCGAAAAGCTGCTTCCAAGGCTCCTGTCCAGGCTCCTACAGCGTTACCGGACGATCTAGACTCTGCGAGACAAGAGCTAGCACAGGGCTATAAAGCTCTGCGCAATCGTGCTAAGACCTTGCTAGTCGAGATGCTCCACTTGCGGAGTTTACAAAACCAGAAAGGCATCCCCGACTCCTACCAAACCGAGCTATCTTCATCGAAAAATATCCCAGATCTAACAGCTATTGTGGATGGTCATATGAGCACAGTGGTTCGAGCTCGACCACCAGGTAATGCCCGCGCAGTTGCCAAAACCATGCAGACGAAACCGGCCCAGGCTGTTGAGATCGCTCTAGCTGACCTCGAAGACGCTGCCCGCTGGTTACGAGCACCGAACGGAAAGCCTTCCTTAATAGATAATGATGGTGTGCGTGAGGCTTTGGTCAAGCGTGTACGCGCTTTGGCTGCCGCTCTACCCGAAAAGCTGCAGGAGCATCCTGAGACTGCACTAATGCATTTCGAACACGAATTCTTACAACGTACTTATGTCAATGATGAGACTATGTTAGGCGATCGAATTTCCGATATACCGAGAGCAAATTTTTGGGTCACTGAAGACGGCTATGCTTGGGATATGGAAGAGTTGGCGCAAGCCATCACGAGCAACAGTGGAGTAATGAGGAACCCACTTAGCCGACAAATGTTCACTCCAAGAGATATTCGCGCGATTGTGCAGCATCCAATGGGGAGGCAATTAGCCGCCTTGCAGGTTGAACAGAACCAGATGTCGAAAGGCGTACGGCTCCAAACAATCGAACATCTCGAGAAATTAGCTACTACTCTGCTAGCCGACCAGAGCAGCGACCAACTACCAAGTCGTCACGCTATTGATGAGTTCATGGCATACTGTGCTACTTGTGAGTTAACTCCCATACATTCAGTTAATTGATTGGGCTAACCGCTTGCAGTGCCTGAGGTAGAGCAAAACGCTTTAAATGGTCTACGGTGTCCAGCGAAGGATAGCCACACCAGTCAGCCTTACGACACTACGATTGGTGAGGCTGTGCGCGACGCCAAGGGAAACCGTGTCTGCTTTCATAAGACGGGCGACTTTATCAAACAAGCCGCACAACATCTTCGTCAAAATATAGGTGCACCTCCTCCATCTGCACAGGACGATAAGTGCGTGGTTATGTAATATTGTGAAAGCAAATCTAGGGCTTTGCCGGATATAGAATTACGATTATGATAACGAATAACGACCGAAGCCACGTACCTGCAAGCCGTCTACCTTTGCATAATTTGTATGCAGTATATACCGTATGATTGGAACACGTTCTCACGTGTCTGCGCCAATATATGGAGGGCCTGAAACAGAGGCTTTGGTATGCATATGCCGAGACCATTTTTCGCGAAAAGTTGACTTTGGAAAACGGAAATGGTTTGGCTTGGTCTCCATTGCGCTGCCTGAAGATAGTGGCGCCCATATACTAATTTCTCATTGGTCGTAGAGCTGAATCGTTGCGGCCTCATACGAATATTACTGCCTAGGGTCTTGGCGAGGCATACTTTGCCGAACTGACCTAACTTTTATGGTACCCCCATCCTGGGAGCTTAAGTCTTTCGTATTCACATAATATTTTTTGAGAAGACTTAGGTACCTTAGAATTGCGCTTGGCCAGTTACTTTGTTTCCCATCGTCTTAGCTTAGTCTTTGTGTAGCGGCGAAGCCCCGCACCGCCTTGTACAGCCTTGTCTGGCCTTTTGAAAAAGCCTAATCATATTCCAAAAACGCCCCGGGAGCCTTCCAGTATTGCTGCACACTCTCTTTAACTTTGAGTTATTCTATGCCACAGGTCATTTTTCAAAAGGGGCACCTCTTAGCTGTGCAGTCCCTCTAATCTTCACCAGCCCCTGCGCATCCACTTGATCTCCGTCAAGATTCTTAACACCGGTATTATATCTAAGGTATGCCATAACTCAACAAACTTGAAACAAAATAGGACTATTGACCAAACATTATCAGTTGCTCTTTGGAGACTACGCAGAATCTTACTGCTCGTTGCGTATTGATCCTAAATCTCGACCCGCCACGGCTGGTGGAGGCTGGATTGTCAAGATAATTCATTTTAGCTTGTGTGCTGAACCTTGAAGAGTACTTACTTCGCCTTGAAAGCATTTTGTTCCAGCCACTCGCTTTTTCCCAAGCCTGTTTACCTGACCTACCCGTTCTCTCGAACATCAACTGTCTAGTTCCAAAAACATACGAAAGCTCCACACAAATAGCGTTTTAGTTGATGGAAGATTTCGGCAAAGTCGTATTGCAATATAGGGGTTTTGCCCACCCTACTCAACTCCTTCATCCACAAGTAACTCGGCAAAACTGGTCGTAAGGTCAATTACATGCAAGCCAAAGAAAATGGTTTATTTTGGGAAGCGTAAAAGCGATGATTGGCATAAACAAATTGATATCACTGCTGCGACCGAGCGTCCTACCAGTGGAAACTTTCCTTGGGATCAGTTGCGAGCGCACACAGATCTATATCTAAAGAAGAAAGGCAAGCTCACCTCAGCAGAGCGTGACCATAGACTCTCAGTCTTAATACACGGCCATGACACAAAAGATATCGCAATAGCAGCTTGCGCTCATGCAATGTCGCCCCGGGCTATACGAGCGGCGCTAAATGTTGACCTAAATGTAGCACCCGTCACCTACTATGGCCTCTATTCCTACTTGCAAGCCTTTGTGGCAGCTAATCACTGCAATCCAACTGCGATCACAGAGCTCGAGGCAAAATGGGCTCGAGCTTTGATGCCTTACTCAATACCAGGAGTGGCAGCATCCGGCCGTTGCCTTGAAGGAGTTGTCAGAATTTTGGCGGCTAGACAGTTGACCAGCTTAGAAATGGTCCCAGACTTTCACGCCCTGGCACGCCGAGCCTGTAAGGACTTCGCTGCGCAACTAGAAGGACTAAAGGTGAAGAGCCAATGGATAGCTGCTTATGCGGCAGCTTCATGGCTTCCGAATCTCTTAGGGACTACCACGAGTCCAGGATTAGAGAAGCTGCTGGATGCTGAATTCTCGAGTTGGAGGGTCTGGGCTGCATGGCGACCCAATTTGAACCGTTTGCGTCTTCTGGAAGGTCTTCCGGGCGAACGACGAGCGGTGTTACCGGACATTCTTTCTCTGGAGGGACCAGACTTTTTGCAGAGCCGCCAAGCGACTTTACGTGAGGGACTGATTGCTCGAAATTCTAACACGCCCATATCTACGGTTCGGGTTTGCGGCTTAGCAATCGAAGTTAAGACTGGTACTACGAGCGAACTACAACAAATGCTAGACCTTCTCTTGGACGCACTAGAAAATGCCTGTCGGGCTGGCAATGAGTCTGTGGCTTTATTCGTCCACTTTTGTATTGGCAAGACAGTCAACCAGGAAGCATTGCGGATAATGGAGGGAAACAATCGTATTGCTGATCCTTCAGTCACCGCCGCAGTTTTACAGTTGCATGCCGCGAGGGGTGCACTGGGGAGTATGCATGCAGATGCAATGATGCGACTGTTTCCAGCCTTAGGCGATACTCGTGGTGAACTTTTACGTGAGGTCCTTGGCCCCTATCTTCTCAACGGGGTCCAAAATTGTGTGCAAGATATGCAAGACACGCTTCATAAGCAGCTTAATGCTAGCGGGCCTTGGGCTGATATACAATTAAAGTTACAGAAGTTTGGAAAAGCTCTGCAGGAAACACTATGGCTACAACCGCTGCTTGACGCCCCTTTACGCGCCCTTCTCTACAGTTGGCCTTCTTTGGAAACTATAAAGTTATTAAAATCAATACGGGCTGCCGCACAGAACACGACTTCCGGGGCCGCCTCTGGCTCTTCATTGAACAGCATTATTGACATGTACTGCATGGACCGACTTATTAAGCGTGGAACTATTGAAGTGCCTTCAGCGCGCCTTATTGATGCTCTGATCTATCTGTGGCATCAGGCGTCTGACCCTGACCGTCGTGCTCTCGCCCTGTTTGTCGCTCGAGGGGGGATAAATTCAGATCTTCGTTGTCGTTGTCTACGCCAACTTCCTCTCCTGGCCGATGACTTTGTACGCAACTTCCGAAAGATCATGGAGGGTTACACTAAGGAAGGGGATGCTTCTTGCGTCGAGCTCGCTCGAATTTTAGCCACTACTACCTTCATTGATGCTGTCGATTGCTGGCGCCCTGTCCTCTACCGCATGATCGAACAGCGAACAGGAACTTTGATCGACTATACATTGTCAAATCTTACAGCACAAGCATGGCTTCAATGGCTTTGGGATCTCAGTACCATATTCGGGGATCTAATGCCCTCATCGTTACCATCCTCGCCGGCAGTCCTGCAACCAAGCCTGCAAATCTGGAGCCAGCAACTTGCCGAATATGTGCCTACTATCACGCGGTTGGAGGCTTTGCTAGGCTCTGGGCCGGCGTTACAATGCATCTTGCTAGGCGGCGAAGGTCCCTGGATCGAAGACCTTATCCAAATCCTTGATCTTCTCACAGAACATCACAATCGGCCATATGAGCGGATAATGCAAGTGATAGCCGGCCTTCTTTCACGCGACGGCAGTGATGCCGGGGAGATTTGCGAAGCCCTGTCATTGATCACTGCAACAACGCCTGAAGGCATTGATGCTTGTAAACGGTGCTTAGAAGTATACCAAAAGACATCAAAGATTGTTTCGGAAGCGCTGGTAATAGGCTGGATACAGGCCTCTGGCATGACTGAACGAGACCGCACCGCCCTGAAAGCTGTTGCAAGGGTGCTTGATTTACAGATTGAGGAAGATGGTGATTTACCTATGGCAAAACTAGAAGCTGCCGCTGATCATCTCGATTTCAGAGCTCGCGATATTCTTGCGGAAGCACGGCGTCTAGAGAGTTTACGAATGGCTTTGAAGAGTAAAGATCCTAAAGGCACATCTGCTTTAATGGCGGGTCTCGGCATTCAAGATTCATACTCACCGCTTGATGAAGAGCTTGACAGCTTGCCACCAGAACTTAGTGACTTAATTGAGAAATACAGTGAGGAGGAAGTAGAAATGAGCTTCCCATTGAGGCGGCTAACGGACCTGCAACGAACTGCTATGGGCACTGGCACTGCCCAGACAGTTCTTATGCGCCTTGTCATCAGTGACTATACGTCTCAAGGCGAGATGCCTCCTGCATTCTGCATTCATCTTGACAACGAGCCGAACGCGCCAAGAGGTAGCGAGGAACATTGTTATTGGCCTGTATTCAAAGATTCCGGCGAGCCAGATGTCCCTCATTGCCATGGACGGGGTAGCCGTATCACATGGCAATTATCTCGTATTGTTTCGAGGCATCTCCGAAAAGGATTTACGTCTCTCAAAGATGTTCACAAATTCGTGACTGCAAGAATTAGTGACTTAGCCCATAGCTGTCTAGTCTGCGGCGCAAAGCATGGAAGTCGAGGAGCCCGTCTACAGCGTCCGACAGTCTGCCAAAATGCAGCCTGCAGCAAGATCTGGAATCGTGTCGCCCTCGACGTTCGACTGACTGAAATCCGAACCGACCCTGGTGTTGTGGATCTACTGCTAACAGGCATTTTTGCAGCCGCTCAAGCTAACAGGCTTGACTTACTCCCGGGGTGTCCCATCAGAAGTACACCGACAATCGTCCAAGCACTCAACAATTTGCCCGCGATATCTGTCCTCCAAACGATGGACGATATATCCGTCGCTCTTGAAAACGCTGGCCCAACTGCGGTCCAGCTCGTTAACTGGGCTTGTAGCAGCTACCGCGGCTTTCTAGCCTCTACATCTGGTATACTGCACATTCCTGGCCTGCCAGGGGCTCGGCAATTCGTCCTCACGAACGCTGCACCGGAACAAGAAGCCGCGTTCACATCTAAGGTCGGCCGGCAAAACACAAGCGTGCTCTTCCATGGTACGTCAATCGACCGCTTGCCCGCGATTCTATGCCAAGGTCTGCGCATCTGCAGCGGGACGTCCCTCCAACGCACCGGAGCCGCGCATGGAAACGGAATATACACGGCCACGGAGCCGTTGACGTCTTTCTCTTACTCTCCAGCCATCGCTAGTTGGCCTGCAAGCACGTTCCACAATATGAGGCTTTTACTGGGCTGCGAGCTCGTGGGAAATGGTAACTCTGTGACGGGAGGAATCCACGTGATTAAGGATCCAGGTGTCCTGATGGTCAGGTATATTTTTCTGTTTCCGATGACTGCTGCAGCGCCACAGGCTATGCATATCACGCCGGCGATGGTTAGCGCATTTGCGGGGTTGAGGTCTGGAGCGTTGTGAGTGTGGTGACCTGTGGAAAAGATTATGGGTGTAGAATATGAGCAGAGTTGGTAATAAGCAAGCCAGCAAGCTGGAATTATCTCGTGCCCAGACCACCTACGGAACTATACTAGTCCCGATCAACGCTACGTCGGTGGTCTGGGACGCCGTTTAGAATTTTTTGGCTTTTGTGGGCAAAAGTTACCATTTTTAAGCTAAAATATTATAATAACCGTAGCTTTTATAGATACTCTAAGGAGACAAAGTTATTTAATAATCAGTAAAAAATCATAGCAGTAGATAAGAAAGACTGGCATATAGTCAAACGTCATGGGAAGCCTTTTGTGACGGCTCGAACAAATGCCTCCAAGGTGAAGCTTGAACGAATGCTGTATTACAAAGATACTAAACTGAGGAGAAGAAGAGGTATGTACAGGAGACAGAGACGTGTTATTTACGCGGTATCGACGCGCTGCTTAACTACTACCTTAATGCCTACGCCACAACAACAAGAAGCCCTTTTTAAAGAGGGCAGAATTAATCTAGCTATTCAAGCCCATAAGCAAGGCAATTTTCCAAGCTTTAGAGCCGCCATTAGCACGTATGATGTGCCTTGGAGTACCGCCCGGCTATGCGTTAAGGGCATTAAGCCAAAACGCGATTCTATTGCACCAAATCGCCGTCTTACACCAGCGCAAGAAGAGAGCCTCAAGCAGTGGATTCTATTAATGGATCAATGCGGTATATCACCACGAATCGCGACCGTATGGCAGATGGCTAGCCTGCTAGCCTGCTAGCACCCTAGCTCACAACCAGTTGGCGAGCGATGGGTATATAACTTTATTAAGCGTTAAAACAACCTATAAGCCAAATGGAATCGCAAATATAACTACTAGCGTGTTAAATGTGAGGATCCTATGCTTATTCAGGGCTGGTTTAAACACGTTTAAGATATAAAGATATAATATAGGATTCTTAATAAAGGCGTCTAGAATTTTAATAAGACCGGTTTCTAAATAGGCGTTATTACAACTATAAAGGTTGTTACTGGAACCGATAGAGCTAGCCGACCTAGAATGATATAGCCAGGTAATTAAGAATGGGCTATAATTATTAAGTGGGCCCTAGGACAAGATACGCGTACTTGGCTCTTAGGGGGTGATCGGAACAGGTTGGGTCAGGTTGTTAGCCAGTACTAGGTTGAGCGCGATATTAGATGCAGGAAGATAGGGAATAGGGGACCTATGGTAAGGGTCATCAGAACAGGGAGATCAGTGGCTACAAGCAGGAGGACCGCAGGCGACGTGGATACACGTACAGGGCAGTAAGAAGCTAGGGGTAGGCAGGCAACAACATCTAACGGCAATCTACAACAATATGGAAGCATGGTACGAAGGGCAGACAGGGCAAGATAGGCAATCAGGACATTCCCTTATGGGAGTCTCAGAGCAGCGACCTAACGGTGTTTTTCCTCCCGTTGATGTAGTATAGGCAGGCTGGTTTTCGATGCTATCGATAAGGCATCAATCGATAATCGCTATCATTGGTCGATAATTAATAATTATCGATAATTACTTGGCATTACGGTACGTGCCTAAGGCCAAGGGGAACTTTTAGGAAGGCTTTCAGAAAAGGCCTTATTAGCTACCTGATATTAATCTACTACCTTAAGTAACGTAATCCACCCCCAAGCTAGCCACCTTAAAACGCACCAAAAATTAGAAAATTCATACTTTAATATCTTAACAACCACTTAATAATAAATTCTAATAATTTAGATTTAGACTTTTATATACACTCTGCAGCTTCTATTAAAATTACATTGTAATTAGTTTGGTTGTTTTTAAGATATAGTAATTTAGCTTTGTTTTAGCCCCCAAATTATAATATTTTAAAAACCACTAAAAAACCACTAAACTAATTACTGTATAACTTTAATAGAAGCTATAGAGTGTATTTAAAAGTCCAAATCTAAATTATTAGAATTTATTATTAAGTGGTTGTTAAGATATTAAAGTATAAAATTTCTAATTTTTGGTGCGTTTTAAGGTGGCTAGCTTGGGGGTATGGCCAACTTTGTCACAGCGACTCAGTCAATCGAGGCATAAGCGCCGTATAGAACGTATGCAAGCCTGTACAATTGGAATGTCTATGGACCCGGATATCAAGATGAGGAGCAGAAGAAGGTCGTGGAAAGGACACGTCCATATACATGGAGCCAAGACGTAAGCGAAACCCCCTGACTAGGCCCTATCCAGGTTACGCGCGTCAGTGCCGTAACAAACTTGGAGGTGGATTACGTTATTTTGTCTAAAATACCACTTTATTTCTAATGTTTTAAATACTCTACTCTCTTAAGGTTTTCTGCTCCTATCTGCGCCCTTTCCTATAATACTATATATCGTCCCTCTAAAAAGACTTGCTCTAGTTTATTACTTATAGCTAAAGTTAAGAGAATATTAATTGCTATATACGATAACCTTAGTTAACGTTTTCTTTGTTAATTTTAATACTACTATTTAAGCGTTAGTATCTTACCAATATTATACGGTTCCCTATTATAATAATCTTAATACTTATCTTAACTTACTAGTTAGGTATACTTCCCTAGCCTTTAAGCAATTTAATTAAATATATTAAGTTCCTACTTTTAAAGTTTCCTTTTATATAATAAAAAACTTAGAGAAGTAGGAACTTTTTCCTAGTAGGACTTCTAAAGCTCTTTAACCTTTTTTAATATACCTTAATATACTTTATATAATGGGTTAGATAAAGAATAAGGGCGGTGGTATAAAGGGGTAAGTCGTTTATTTTGCTATAGTATTTATTAAGGGTCTTCTATCCCTTTCTAATTTAAAAGCTAAACTTTTTATTAGAAGTATATTTAGACTATTATACAGTATTAGTGTTATCTAATTTAGGAGGAAGTCTACTTATAAGTACGGCTTTAAAATACTAAATAATAATATCTATAGTAAAGAGTATACTATTAATTGTTATATAGTTACCCGAAGTCTTTAGAGTTGCTTAGTAAAATAGTTAAAGGAAATTCTTAATTATATAAAGCCGTTTTTAGTCTTTTAGAGAGAGATAGTCTACTTAAAGTATAGCAAAATGGTTCTTAGTATAGGTATTAATAGTGCCCGCCTTTTAATCAGCTATAGTTAGTATTTAAAACTAACTATTCCATCTTATACGGTTATTAAGTAAAATTATTCTCCCTACTAGGTTTTTAAACTCCTTTATATAACTAGTGGAACTATAGATATATATTATAATATTATAAAGCTTACCAAGCGGTCTTATAATTTAAAAGGTTGCCTATTAATCCTCCTTATTTCCTACCTCCCCTTCTCTTTTCTATTTATTATATAACTTAAATAGCTCCTTTTTAATTAGGCTATAAAATAAAAAGGCTTATATAGCTAAATTAATAATATAACTAGTATTATAACAAAGTCTTATAGTAGACACTATAGTGGACTTATTAATGGGCTAGGTATATAGGTAAATAAGAAGTTAATAACGTAAATATAACTAGTGGAGTAGGTTGCCTAATAGATTAACTCTAATTATATTTTAAGATTTACTATAAAAAAGAGAACTATCTAGGTAGGGACTGTGGTCCTTTAAATATATACTAACTTCTATAAAATATACTAAGTATATTAGTACGTTATACATTCTTACGTTTCTACGTTTCTACGTTCCGAACTTATAATATAACTAGCTATATAACTTAGCTACCTCTTATTCTATAGCTTAACTAGTTCTAGCGCCTCTTATACTATCTTAACTAGCCTATTTATATCTCTTCTTAGTAGTTATACTACTAATAATATAAGGTCCGTAACACTACCCCTCTCCTCTCTATCTTTGTCCTTAAAGATATCTTATATCTCTAAGTTGTTAATTAAAGGTATAGTATTTCTATCTTTAATTTAATAACCTTTATTATCCCTAATACCTCCTATTAGATCTTTATACTCCATATATTATAACTAGCTTATAACTATAATTCTTTTACTTAGTAAAGTTATACCGTCCTATTTTTGTTATATAGAGAAAAAGTTAATATATATCGCGATTATAGGTCTATCTGGTTGCCAACCTTCTTTTTACGCTAAATATATAAAATTAAACATATAGTCGTTCTGTAATATTTAGTCCGTTTTTAACACTAAATATATACATTTTATTACTTTCTATAGGTGCCTAGTACCTTATTTAACCTATTATAGGGTCTTGAGTTTAATTTAAGGCTACCTATATTAAGGGTAAGTTAGCCTTAGCCCTAGCTAAGCTATAAAAACTTTATAATAATAGGGAGTATATTCGTCTTAAAGAGCGGTAAGTATTTAATGCTTAATTGGCTGCTTACGCTTAGTTACTCTATCTTAAAAAGGGTTATAAGAAGGTCCGTTTAAAAAAGTAAAAGCTTACTAAATAGGGTCTTTAGGAGCTTAAGTAGGAGTAGGCTAAAATATATTTATCTTAAGTAAAGAAGGGAACAACTCCAAATACCTCGGCAGATAATTCTTTTAGGTCCCCCTTAGGTAACTTATTTTTTTAGCAATTCTTCCTTATTAATACTTTCTAACCTAATTTCTTCTAATACTCCTATACCTTTTCTATAACCTTTTTAGGTTCTCTAGTAGTTCCTAAGTAGTCTTATTATAGCCTATCCACTTTACTTTATATTATATCTTATTATTAACGTCCTTATAATTAATAATCTTAAAACCTTTTATTTGTTTTCCTTCTAACCTTTATATACATCTATTTTATAAACTAGTGGCTTAATATCCCTATATACTAACTCTAGTATTACAATATACTATATAGGGTAGATCTTCATTTTAGCTGGTAAGTTAAGTTAATATATAACTTCCAAAATCTTTACTAAGATCTTAAATGGTCCTAGTCTAACATAGTCTAATTTTTTACTTAGTTATTAACTCTTAAATTTTTTATATAGTAGCTATACTTTATCTCCCTCCTTTAAATCTAGTCTCTTAGATCTCTTAGCATTATATACCTTTTTATCTTTTCTTATACCAATTTAGCTATTTCTATAAGGTCTATATTGTTACAGGACTTACTCGTTTTTACGCCCCTATGCGTTTTAACGTTTTTAACCTATGTTTATGTTTGTCCCGGGACACCTGCGCACCTTCCCCTATAACTCCTATTTATACCCATACCTAGCATATAAAGACTTTTCTTCTTTATCCAATGTCTTTATATTAACTATGCATAGTTACGTATATGTAGCCTTCTTAATTACTACCTTGTTTAGTATATTGTATTTCGGTTTATACCTACTCCGTAATATATATAAAGATTTATTAAACTCTTTATTCTTTACTTAGCTATACTACTTATTCTATTCCCTCTTATAGTATTATATTATATACAAAAACGATATAATATACGCCTATTTTTTAGAGCACTTACTACAGTACACCCGGCCCAAAAGACTAAACCAACTAAAAGAATATTAAAAAATACCTAGAAGATCTCCTTAAGATATATACATTATAGAAAAGGCATACGTTAAATAACGGTGGTACGTAGTTATGCGTAACTGTTAGAACTACAGTAAAACCTCTTTAGTACGATACCGTTTTTACGGCCGAGCATATCGTAATACCAATGGTATTGTTATACGAAATTGTTATGTAATGCGTTAATAAGCAGGAAAAAGGAGGCAAATCACCCTAAAAGAATATAATACACCCATTGTACGAGCTAAATAGGGCTTTTCCCATATAAAATCTTATCTGGTTACAACGATTTTGGTAGAGCCACCTTAACGATATCGCCAAAAGTCAGATTATCGTAATATTATACCAAAAAAGGCTTGATTAAGGGGTGTAGATCGTAATATAGATATATATTATTATATACCCCATATCGTAATAAGGGGGGTTTACTGTATACCTAATAATGGCTCTCTATAATAAAAAGGATGGGCAAACACTATACTATAAAGTGGAAAGACCTTTATTAAGAAGGTATAATAGGACTAGCCTAGTTACAGCAGGAATGTCTCAGTAAAATACTTAATAGATAAATTCTAAAGCTTTAACTAAATTCTATTAAATTTTGCCAGCTTAATTAACTTCTGCTAAGTTCTACTAGATTAATTAAATTCTACTAAAGTTCGTTAAAGACCGCGTATATATATGCACATTTCCTAAAAAAAGAAGCAAGGAATAACTGGAGACGGTTTATAAATGAGCACACTTCCAACCCGAGCCTCCCCTATAACAAGGGCCTTTGGGCCATGGCGAAATGGTTAAAGAAAAAGGCAGGGCGCCTAGCAGAAGACCTACACCTACTACCCTTATGAAGAGCAGGGGAAACATAGGCCACTAACAACAATAATAAGAAGGTAAAGATCCTTATAGAAAGGTTCTTCCCCCAACTGGCTCCAGCAGACCTCAGTGATATTACGGGTAAAACACCGGTGACTTGCCTGCGGGTCGACAGCGACATGATAATAGAGGAAATGGCTAGAACTATTAGCCGCCTTTTAAATAATATAGTACTAGGACCAGATGGAATTCTAAATAAGGCCTTAAAAACCTGTGGACTACTTATAGTACCTTGGCTTGCAGATATAGCTAAAGCATGCTTTGCTATAGGCTACTACCCGCAACTTAAAAGATCCATAACGACGGTTGTCCTATAAAAAGAAGGTAAAGCAGATTACTTAATCCCAGGAAGCTACCGCCCTATTGCCTTAGAAAACACCCTTAGTAAAATCTTAGAAAGGGTAATAGCGGACTATATAGTAGATACGGCTAAGGAACACGCCCTATTACTATAAAGTTAAATGGGGGTAAGAAAGAACCGCTTAACACTATTAGTACTTACGTTACTCGCTACCACTATTAAGTCTGTATAGGCGATGCGAAGGGACTTTATAGTATTAATGCTTAGCTTAGATATTAGTGGTGCCTATAATAATATACCCCATAAGCGCCTTCTATATATCCTTAGGGCAAAGGGCTTTCTAGAATGGATTATATAATTTATTTAAGGGTTTATAGGCTAGAAAGAAATATTACTAGTCTTTAGCGGATACTAAAGCCCCCCCATTGCAGTTGTAATAGGAATACTATAAGAATTACCCCTCTTGCCTATATTCTTCCTTTTCTTTATAAGCAACCTACTTGACTTCTTTAAGGAAGGGGCGACCTAGGGGATAGGCTTCGTTGATAATATAAACCTAATTATATACGGCCCAATAGCCGTAGAGAATTATAGAACACTAGAGAAAGCCTATAATACCTATATAGAATGGGCAAGATAATATAGAGTCTAATTCTTACTAGAGAAATACCAGCTAATCCACTTTATAAAAAAATGTAACCAATTTGCAGATCTCTAGCATGTAATTTATATTTAAGGCTTTAGGGGTTAACCAGTTCAAGGCCTAAGGGTATTAGGAGTATAGGTAGATAGCAAGCTTTAGTGGAGCGTATATGCGTTATAAGCGGCCCGTAAGGGCTAAGTATAGTATATTGCAATGTCTAGGATTATTAATTCTATATAGGGTCCATGCTTCTAGAGGTCACGCCTACTATATATAGTAGTTATCCGGCCAACTATAATATATGGATCCAGTATTTGGGCCATAGGAGAATCTAAGAAAGGCCCCCCTAAATCACTCCTTAAACTACTCTAAAAGGTCTAAACAGCTTATCTCCGGAGTATAATAGGCGGGTATAAGCGAACGGCCACAGTACTGCTTAAGAAGGAAGCTAATATCCCCCCCCTATAATTATATATTGAAGCCGCTGCAATGTAAAGGGTGCAAAGGGAGCGCAACTCTAATATTATAAAGTATATTAAGACATGCCTAAATAAACTATGGAGTAACCTTAGGGTGCCCTATAGGAGAACAAACCAACAACCCTAAAGTAGGGAAGATATATTAGAGAAACAGGTAAAGAAAGCAGAAGAAGAATAGTGCTGTGTTAGGGCCCAGGCCTATATAGAGGAGGAAGGGAGACGCATAAGAGATTAGTAAAGATAACAGTAAAAAAGAGAAAGAAGCTAAAGTAGAGCATAAAAGAGTACTGGAAAACCATCTACCGTAATATAACACTGGTTGGACTAACACTGGAGAGGTATATAGGAGTTAAAGGTACAGAGGCTGTCTTAGGCAAGAGGAACCCAAGCTATAGTATAGTTAATACTATGGGGGGTAAACACCTAAGGGCTCTAAAAAGGCCTAACAAAGGCGGAAAACATAATAGCAACACTCTTAAGAACAGGAATAATAGGACTAAAAGATTAGCTCTACTAGGTAGGTGTTCTAGTAGGTAGCCTAAAATGTAAATATAGCTAGCTAAGACAAACACTAAAATATATAATACTGTTATGCCCCCTATACACTAACTAAGAAGTAATGCTCTTAGTAGCTAGCATAGAGAACTATAATATACTACTCTTAATATAAAAAGGTCTTAAGGTGGTTACCTAGTGGCTTATTAGCCAAAATATACTAGACTAGTTCTGGGTTGCAAAGGAAATAGTAATAGAAGGTAAAGGGGCGAGTACTAGGCGCCCCTTAATAACTCTACAGTAGTAGAGTTAAGTTTGCGATACTAGCGCGTCCGTAGGCTTGTTACGGCAGTAGTGGTTCCCAAGGAGGTTATAAAGTAAGGTAGTAGAGCACTATGGGTAACTTGCAGGCGCCCTATATACGAGTCCTAAAAGGCGGGGAGATGGATTATAGGGTTTTCTTATTTTCTCAAATAGAGTTTTCTCCCTATATGTAAATAAGGAGTAGTCCGTGTGGGCCTAATAGGGATCCGAATCGGACGTTAAGCAATGAATAATTATTATATATGTATATATATTAACTACCAAGACCCCTAACTATTTAATTACGTAATTCTCTTGTTATTCCTTTCTCTTCTTTACATAATGTCTTGTTCTTTGCAAAAGCTATATACCCTTAAATTAGATAGAATTTATATTATTTCTTTAAATCTTCCCTAAAGCCTCTTCGCGCCCTTACACTATATTATATTAAAATAACTACTATTAAAATGGCAAATAAACCCAAATCCTCTTTAATAACTATAAGCATTATATCCCTAGTTAGGGAACAGTTAACTATAATATAATAGTCCTTTATAGATGCCTTAGCTTAGCAGTGGGCTATACTAGAAGCACTCCGCGAAGAACTCTATAATATTAAAGCACTTACGTTAGAGACCCTAATAGCAATACCAATAAATAAGATTAAAATAACGGTATTTAAACCCGGCCCATTAAATGCGAACACTAAACTAGTAATAGTAGCTTAATGTAATCTACCCCAAGTGGCCCACTCCAAAAATCGTTCTTTAATATCTTAACAACCACTTAATAATAAATTCTAATAATTTAGATTTGGGCTTTTATATACACTTTGCAGCTTCTATTAAAGTTACATAATAATTAGGTTTGTAGTTTTTAAGATATTATTATTTAGGGGCTAAAATAAAGCTAAATTACTATATCTTAAAAACCACTAAACTAATTACTATGCAACTTTAATAGAAGCTGCAAAGTGTATATATAAAAGTCCAAATCTAAATTATTAGAATTTATTATTAAGTGGTTGTTGAGATATTGAAGAACGATTTTGGGGTTTTTTGGTAAGTTTTTAGAGTGGGCCACTTAGGGGTGTAGGCCACTTGGGGGTGGATTATGTTAACCTATGTTTATAATATACCTAGTACCTATTATAAAATATAAAAAGCTCTCTAATCCTCCGATATTTAATATAAATTAAAATAACCTATATCCCTTTATAACTAAGCTCCATCTTAAACTCTTAGCAAACTATAATTAATACCCTACTAATGCTAGCAAGGTTAGCTATAGAATATCTTAATTAAGTAAAAGCGCTATATAAACTATAGATCCATTCTTCTGTAATAGTACCTTTATTAATTTTAAAATCTTTATCTCTTTACTAGAACAAATGCATAATAATATTAGCCGTAAATATATAGCTGTCACTAAGCTTAAAAACCTATAATAACGAAATTGAGACTTTATTAGCTTTTTTTTTTTTTTGGATTTTTAGGCCTTATTAGCGAGCTAGATTAGAATAAAGTCGCTAAAGTTACTACCCTTTAATGAGCTATTTTGGATAAGATTAGAGCCTAGTTAGTAGGTAGGAAACTGCTAAAAGACCTATCTAAATTTGCTATAATATATTAATAAATTAATAAGGACCTTTAATATAATAAACAGATTTATTTTCTAAAGCTAACTATACCTCGCGTTTAGAACTCTATAAAACCGGTATATACCCTAAAGCGCGATCCGTCTCTAAAATCTAAAAGTTCTATATATAACTTTATAGACCTTAACGCCACTTAATCCTACGCACCCTTAGGAACTAATAAATAAAAAACATAAGCTGTAAATAGAGAATGCTTTAGATGTAGTAAAAAAAGATATATTTAAAGGAATTATTAAACTTACCCTTTTAAAAAGGCTCACCGTAGTTCCTTACAGTCCTTAAATTATACTTAGTTACTATAAAGCATCTTACCTTTAGTTAACTTAGAAAATAAATCGTCCTAAGGCTAAGTCGCGCCTTAAAATAAAAGGTAGAAGAGTATAAGCATCTAAACTCTTTTAGCGCTAATATATAATATAACTCCCTTAATATACTTACCGAAATTTAAATACTTAAAAAGTGGAAGAAAGTATAAATCCTAATAGATAGCGGAGCTACTAGTATAGGCTTTATTAATATAAACTACACAAAAACTTAATAAGCCCTAAGGCCTATAAAGCTTTAATGGCAAACCCTTAATATATAATAAACTAATGTACTACGCTCTTATAAAAATGTAAATAGGTAAATACCTTAAATACATTTCCCTATTTATAACACCCTTAAAGTAATATAAAGTAATACTTAGATATAGATAGCTGAAGTAATATAACCACTTAATTAGTTGGGTTAAAGAAATACTAAAGTTCTATATAACTTACTGCCGAAGTTATTACTTAAAATACTATTTGCTCTATAAATACACATACAACTATTTAAATTTAATATAATATAAATTGCCCTTACTATAAGCCTTAAACTAATACAATAAAGCTATGACTACTAATTGTGGTAAAGAACGCGAAGATATTACATTAAAACTTCTTAAAATTTATATAACGTACTTAATAGGCGAGCTGCCTACCTTAAAAACTCACCAAAAATTAGAAAAATGGCACTTTAATATTTTAACAACCACTTAATAATAAATTCTAATAATTTGGATTTGGACTTTTATATATACTTTATAGCTTCTATTAAAGTTACATCATAAATAGTTTAGTAGTTTTTAAGATATTAAATTTTAGGGGCTAAAATGAGGCTAAATTACTATATCTTAAAAAATACTAATTTATTTACGATGCAACTTTAATAGAAGCTATAGAGTATATATAAAAGTCCAAATCTAAATTATTAGAATTTATTATTAAGTGGTTGTTAAAATATTAAAGTGCTATTTTTCTAATTTTTGGTGAGTTTTTAAGGTAGGTAGCTCGCCTATTTAGATAGCTTGCCTATTAAGTACATTAATATAAGCTGCACCCTATATTTTATTAATAAGAAAACAAAATTATAAAATCTTCACTATAATAATGGAAGATATTAAAAAAGCGTTAAAACCGAAGCAATATATTAACCCTTAACTACTTATATCTAAAAAGTATTATAATCTAATTAATAAGTTTAAAAAACAATTTATAGACTAACTACCCCTATATTAAAATAAGTATAATTTTAAGATTGTTGGTCACACAGGGTGACTCACCAATAACGACTACTTAAGTAGGGTTACAGTGATATTGGTTGATATGCTTCTTGTTAATTAGGGGAGGGTAAGGAGCTTAAGGCTCCTCGCTACGCTAGTGCCGCGGCGACATATAATAACACATAACGACCACTTGTCTTATTCCCAATACTAGCAACTCTTCTTTTATAGTTGCCATCTATATATAAGTAACAAAATTATATAAAGACACTAAGCTAAAGAGAAGAAGAAGAAGAGGGAGAAGAGAAGAGGAAGGCTATTAGGGGTTAACGCAAATACAAAGGTGTTACCAAGGCGCTAGTTATAAGCAAGCTAATAGTGATTTTCCATCCCAGGGATGGAAAATCCTAATTAGCTGGCTAAAGTAAGGGTCCGCAGATTGCAGTAGAACTTAATAGACAGTTGCGGTGGAACTTAGTAGATAGTTATAGTAGAATTTATTAAATAGTTGCGGTGGAATCCTACTCTTTTTTAACCCAACCTTTAACTTATATATATAGAGTGTTTATATTAACAAACGTCTCTAGAGCCTTGTTTAGGTTTGCCTTTATTATTACATCTACTAGGTTGTCTTGGCTATTAATCCATTAAATCTTAAAAAATTCTTACCGTTTATAGGATTAATAAAGTGCTATAATATTAATTATAAGGCACTTCTCCTTTGTAGTACTAAGCTTAACTAAGCACTTATAGAGGGAGTATAAGTCGGTACACATGATTATAGGGATAATAGGAAGTTTAAGTTAATCTATAATCATCTTTAGGGTAGTTCTAATTATAATTACTATATTAACTCCGCTAACCATTCCATATATCTCTAACGCTAGAACGCTTTAAGTAATATACTTACTCTTAGTTAAGCTCTAATAAATAAGATTGCTGTAAATTATAAAGTTATTTTCTCTAGTAGATTTGTTTATAATAATAATCTTATATCCTAACTAGGAGCTAAAGTCTGTATTATTTACAAACGATTTATTAACAAATATAAAGAGCTTAGTAGTGGGAAGATTAATAGGCATATAGAATAGTCCCCAATTAAGATAGTTTATTTACCAGGAAAGACGTTTATTTAGGGTAAGAACGTCGTCTTTGGTTGGTTCCTAGTATTAGGCGGCAATAGAGAGATCGAATAAAGCCTTAGGTTAACAGATAGAAGTAACATAAGCTCCACAAGCGTGTTACTCTACATATCCTTACTTTAGGGAATTAACGTTAATAACGTTAATCTTCTTGCCTTAACCCTTCTGGCGCAACGCAATAGAATCCTCGTTTAGGGAGAGGATGCATCCATTAAAAAGTAATAGTGTTATTAAATTAAGCTTTTCCTTTAGCTTTACTATAAGATTTGCCTTTACTAGCTTATCCTCTTTAAGGGCCGAGAATTAGTCGTCTCCTAAAATAATTATATTATTAGTTTATATGCCAACAATTCTAAACAGAGTTCCTGTAGTTGTGATAAGGAAGCATAGATTAAACGTAGAAGTAGTTATTAAAAGCTTTTCTTTATAGTGCTTGCTATAGGTAGCCCACCAATAAGTTCCTGCCTCTGCAATTCCATATAATGGCTTAAGCATAACCATAATAGTATCTTCGGGATATTGGTGGCGAATTTGCTCTAAAAGGTATGCCAATATTAAACACTAAAGGTGCGTCTCTAATTAGGTATAGGCCTAAGTAATATCTCGCAAATAGACCGCTATTTTATTCTTTATTAAGGAGGGAGCTAGCGTAATAATAACTCGCTAACTAGCTTGTTAAATCATGGGAGATTATATAAGGATTACCTCCTTACTATTATCATTATAACCTTAGATAATAAGCCTTAATTTCTTAAATAGGGTGTTAGTAGCTTTGCCTTTAATCTTATTAACTATTCTTAACTTAAAGATGCGAACTTCATTAAACTTAGTAGGGTTATACTTCTCAAATTTAAAAACTTTTCTTACAATAAGGCTATTAATCTCCTACTTATTAAATACTTAGAAAGGAGCTCCTGAGGTTATAATATAACCTTCCTTTTAGAGCTGTTTTGCGAGTTTAAAATCAGCCTTCTCCTTAGCTATTATAAAGGCCATTAATAGCTCGACTTTATTCTTAATAGCGGCAACAAATTGCTCTTTAAAATTAACAAGATGTTGGCAATTTTGTGATCCTTTTAGGCGACCTCTACCGCGTCATAGTTGCGGCGTATCTACTATAATTATAATAGAATTGTAGTCGCCTTCTAGAGCTTATTAATCGTGGCTCTCCTTTAGGGCATCTTCTATGGTATCCTATAAAGGTTTAGAACTGTTATCTTTATAGTAAGGCTTAATAACAGTTAAACGGAATTAAGTGGGTCTGTAAGGCATTTAAATAGTGCAAGTTTAACCATTAATTATAATAAGTTAATATAGGCCTAACTACCCTCCCTTTTTACGCTATACGCGTACCTTAGACTGGAGTGGCAGATTAAGCGTAGTTAAGATATTTAGGCCATTTCTTATTCCTAGTGCGTCGTTAACCTAATATATAGCGTAGAGACATCAGACCTCCTTTATTACCTTATAAATAGCCTTAGCTCATTACATAATAGAGGAAGATAGTAGAGAATTATTAGTTATTTAAGGGTAGGCGCCAAAGACTAGCAGCATAGGTATAAGTCCATCTAGGCTAGCGGAATCGTTAACAGCTTTAACAGCTATTTATAAGGTAAGTTCTTTACTAGCGTCCTCTAGTTCCAAAGAGATAATCTTATATATACAGCGTAATAGCGCATAATATCATTCCACTTTTCTAACGCTATTATATGCCTTAATAGGGACTTCCTTAACCTTAATTGCTATTGCCTTTATCTATTATCAAAACTCTATAGATAAAAAGTTCTTTTTTACATTATAGACGATTTAATTAGGGGGTCCTAGGTAGACATTAATCTAGCATAATTAAAGGGTATCCCATGCGTTTCTAGTTAACATATCCTTTAAAAAGCGTGCGGCTTGGAAGGAGGTTAAGAAGTTAACAACTTAGAGTACTGGCTTGCTGCTAAGATATATAACGTTAACAATAATATAGAAGTTAAAGTCGTAGTCATCTTTAAGGGTAAACTTAAATTGGCTAGGGGACTTCTGGTTTATTTAGCAGTAATAGTAGTACTTTATAAGATACTTAATTGCCTTAACCTTAACTTTATAGCCTGCTCGCTGAAGAACCCTAAGCAATTAGTAAATAGATAGGTGGCCAAAATAATAGTGTAGTTAATATAACTCTAACTCAGTTAAATAGCTCTAAGCAATACTCTTTTCTAGTTAATAAAGGAGCAACTAGGGGTGACCCTACTTGCATATAATAGGTACCCAATTATCTTCCTAAACAAGTACATTCTTAAGGTTATCAAGCTTGACGCCTAATTTGTCCATATCTCCAATATAAAATAGAAATGGGGTATTCATAGGAACAATATAGAAAGTAATACACCCTAAGGGGGTTTGGACCCTAATTGTGCTAAAAGAGATCATAGTACCCTTGCTAAAACAAATCGTGTGTTAGCCTGCCGTTAAATAGTCAATCTAAATAGAGCTATTAAGCTACTAAAGGGCTTAAACTTAAGGTTTTTCTACTATAGATACTCCTGCGGCTCTAGTGTCTAGTATAATACCATAGAAGACGTTCGCCGAGTATCTGTTATTAAAGGAGAATATAGAACTCTCCTATAGCTTATTAAAGATATCTAACTTCATAATAGAGTGGAGCGTAGATTGGTCATTAAGAATAGTAATAGTTTGTATACTATCTACCTCACCATATTTAGTAAAGTATTGGTTAGGTAAGTAGTCCTCAAATTTTATATCTATAAGGAGCTGTTCGGCCTTATTAACCTTACCCTTAAGATCTTCTACGCCTTTATATTAAACCAGGAAGCTTTAAAAGTAGGCTACAGTAACTTTACAATTTCTGACGTTTCTTGCACTCTGGCGAAACTTGTTATATACCTCCTTTCGCTTATTAAGAGAATACCTAGTTAACCAGCAATTTGGTTTCTTATAAACGTAGCACTTCTTCTAGTAATCACTTCAAAATAAACCTCCATAAGGACCTCTACCTTTACTTTGTGGTTGTTAATTATACCCTCTACTATATTACCTACTACGGCCACCATATGTTCGATCAGTCCAGTTATAATTATATTAGTCGGCTAAGTCGTCCGGGTTAATTAAAGTAGACTAAAGTTAGGCGTTAAATTGCTATACTTCTTAAGAGCGTAGAGCAGTGCTAATAGAAGATCTTAGTTGAGCATACACTCCTTTATAAGTATTTACAGGATTAAAGAGAGTAAGATTGCATTCTTTAACACCTCAGCATACACTAATAACTTAATTGCGTAGGCTAAAATCCTCTTAATATAATTCGGATAAACCACGCTAAATTATCTAAAGTCAATTAAAGAGCTTTTAAAGACAATCAAGCTAAGGGATACCTGGGTTTATAGCAATGATTTTTAAGAAGGTAGTCCTTCTCTATTCTAATATATACTACTGCTTATTCTCTTCTATTTCAAAGTGGTATCTTAACTTATATATTATGCGGTTAAAATCATATCCTTTTCCTACCAAATGATTATAATAGAAGGTACTAGCTCGACCCTTAAGTATAATAAAATAGGCATTATGGTATTAATTAGACTCTATTCCTACCTTCTAGCAATAGTCATAGAAGATACATAGTTTTAAATTAAGAATATTATATAATTCCCCACCAAACTTCTTCTTTTAATCCAAATAGAGCTTTACAAGCTCTATAAGCAATTTTAAACTACCTCCAATTTGAGATTAAGACGGAGGTGGGGTTTATATTACAGGCTATAGTGGGGACGTAGGTCTAGTTAGTAGAGTCCAAAGGCTGTTAAATTATAAAGTAATAGGATCCTATGCCTGCTCTTATTAGGGTATAGTATTTAACGTTAAAGTTATAGGTTAAATTGGATATAGAGGGGTTAAAGGTAGAGGTAGATTTGTCTCTAGAGGTATATTACTTAGGTTCCATTATAAGTTGAGCTTCCTTATAGTGCGTAGTTAGTACTCAATTTCTTATGGGGTCCATTTATGCTCTTCTTTTACATCAATAACCTACTCCTAAATATTATCTCTAATAGTACCCCTATCCTTAGGGATAAATACTCCATTCTCCTAAAGGAAGTTATGGAAGTCCCATATAATATCCTTATTTACAGGGGCCTATGTTTCCTTTATCTATCTAACAAAGTCCTCCTTCATACATTCCTATAGCGCGGTATCGTTGTATTCACTATCCTTATAATATGCTATACAGTGTAATAAAAATCCATTTAAGTCTTATTTATTAGCATTTACAAGGTTAATTATAGCTTTATTCTATATTTTTAGGTTAATATCTTCCTCATACTTCTTTAGGTAGGTTAACGCTATAGTAGGTATAGAATTAACGGGGTGTCATACATCAAAGGTAGGTAGAATTTTCGGTTTTATAGGATCTCGTAGGTTTGCTATCAAAAGGTAGGCAATTTGAGATATAGTCAACATGTTTTAAATATTAACTTAGGACCTTAGGTTTAGTAACACTTTTAACCTAAAGTACTCAACCAAATCTTCATAAACGTGGTTATTCTACATAATGGATGTAACTTGGTATCTTCTAATATTCAATAACACTTCTATTACTAGTTTTCCGCAAGTCTAAGGTAGTACAGTATTACCGGGATCTATTCTATATGAGCGTATATAGCACCCCTATATAAGACTGTCTCTTCTGTTCGAAAACCTAGCTGCTCTATAGTTGACTATATATTTAACCACTGATCAGTGTTAGTTATATAGGGTGACTCACCAATAACAACTACTCAAGTAGGGTTACAGTAATGTTGGTTAATATGCTTCTTGTTAATTAGGGGAGGGTGAGGAGCTTAAGGCTCCTCGCTACGCTAGTGCTGCGGCGACACGTGATGACACATAATGACCACTTGTCTTATTCCCGATAAAGATAGAACTTAAGCCTAGTATAACATTAAAGTTTGGTCCGCTATATGGTGTATTGTAAGAGGAACTGCTTATAATACAATAATACCTTAATAAACATCTAGAAAAAGGATTTATTTACCCTAGTTAATCTCTATTTGCCTTACCTATACTATTTATTAAAAACTTAGGACGAGGCTTAAAATTCTATATTAATTATTAAGCTCTAAACGTAATTTCAATTTAAAACTAATATCTAATTCCCTTAATTTAAGAGACGCTTAACTGTGTAGTAAAGGTATAACGTAATCCACAAGCAAGCTGGCCATATAAGCATCCTAGCCATCTTAAAACTCACCAAAAATTAGAAATTTTACCCTTTAATATCTTAATAACCACTTAATTATAAATTCTAATAATTTAGATTTGGATTTTTATATACGCTCTATAGCTTCTATTAAAGTTACATAGTAATTAGTTTAGTGGTTTTTAAGATATAGCGATTTAACTTTATTTTGGCCCCTAAATTATAATATCTTAAAAACCACTAAACTAATTACTATGTAACGTTAATAGAGGCTGCAGAGCGTGTATAAAAGTCTAAATCTAAATTATTAGAATTTATTATTAAGTGGTTGTTAAGATACTAAAGTATAAATTTACTAATTTTTAAGGTGACTAGGATGCTTATATGGCCAGCTTGCTTATAGATTATGTTAGTACTTTATAAAGCTTAATATAGTTACTACCTTTGGAGATAAGAAATATATGGCTTTTTATATATAATAGGGACTCTTTAAATACCTAGTAATACTATTTAGCATAAAGAACAGTTGTAGTATATTTTAGTAATATGTTAATAATACGCTTTATAAATTCCTTAATATATTTATTACCGCGTATATTAATAATATCTTAATCTACTTATTCTTACTTTCTAAGCATTAGAAATATATTAGAATAGTTTTTAAACGCCTATAAGATGCGGGCTAATAATACGATATTAAGAAGTTCTATACGTCCATGGTTACATACTTAGGCTTAATTATATTACGTAATGGAATTAAAATAGACCTAAAAAAAAGTCACTGTAATTATAAACTAGGGAAGCCCTAGTAACGTATAAGACATTTAAGGATTTTTAGAATTTGTAAACTTCTATTATTAATTTATTAACTACTTAGAAATTGCCTAGCTATTAGTAAACCTAATAAAAAAGAATATAAAATTTAAATGGACCGCTAGATGCAAAAAAGGTTTTAATAACTTAAAATATTACTTTATAACTACTTTAATTCTTACCTACTTTAACCCTAACCTTAAATATATTATTAAAATAAACTCGTCCAATTATGTACTAGGGGGAGTATTATTGTAATATAATAAGAACGGCGAGCTATATCTAGTAGCCATTCTCTTCTAGAAACTTGCTTTTACTAAATTAAACTACAAGATATATAAGAAGCTACTTACAATTATTAGATGCTTTAAATAATGGTGTCCTAAGCTTAAAGGATTGTTGTTTCTAATATATATTAACAGACTATAAGAACCTATAGTACTTTATAACTATAAAGTAATTAATATAGCATCAAATTTGTTAGGCTAAATACCTCTTATAATTTAACTTAAAGATTATATACTAACTGGGTAAACTTAATTAGAAGCCTAATGCATTAATATAACAATTATAGGACCTACCTGTAAATGCTTTAGATAAATAGATTATAAATTAATTATGGATCTTATTGCCTCCTAAACGTTTTAAAAAACTATATCCTATATTTCTAAATATGAAACTTAATAGAAATAAATTAGAAGCTAATAAATAGGAAATGGAAATTAATAAGCTAATAAAATACAAATATAAGAATAACGTATATCCGCCCTATAGATTCTTTGGCATTTGCCTTAAAGTCCTATATAGCTTAACGCAAGTCGTAGCTTAACGTAAGCGAGGAACTATATAATAGATTTAAAGCTCTATAACTCTATAAGGGCAATAAATATATAGAAGTTCTTAATAGAGCGATTAAAGCGGTATATTAGGTCTATAAGCCTACTAAATATTAAGCGTGTAAGGCCTGATGTCTACCAGGAATGGGCGGCTTAAGATTTTATAGAGGGTTGAAAAAGAGGCGGCTGTATAGAAGGTTAAGAAGGAAGTAAAGAAAGTAACTAAGCGTAGGAGAAAGGCCGTATGCGCTTAATATTTGGCAGACTTATAGACCTAATATACCGCTTTAATCGCTTTATTAAGAACTTCTGTATATTTATTGCCCTTATAGAGTTATAGAGCTTTAAATCTATTATGTGGTGCCTTGCTTGCGTTAAGCTACGGCTTATATTAAGCTATATAGGACTTTAAGGCAAACGCCAAAGAGTCTATAGGGTAGATAGATAATAGATATAATAAAAGCGATTTAAATAGGAAAACGATAGTATAAGAATATTACACTCGCTAAATGCGAAATTTAAAATAATCGATTATATAACGAAACCTTGTAGCAAGAACTACGGTGGGTCCTATTATTGGGCTAGGTATGTAGATATAAATAAGTTAATAACATAATAATAACTAGTGGAGTAGTTGCCTAACAGATTAACTCCAATTATATTCTAAGATTTACTACAAAGAGAGAACTATCTGGGTAGGGACTATAGTCCTTTAAATATACAACTATACGCCTAAGAAATCCCTTTACTCCGTAAGGTATATATGCTCTATCTACTCTGTTATAGATTATATAGATTATACAGATTATATAGATTACACAGATTATATAGATTACATAGATTATATAGATTATACAGATTATATAGATTATATAGATTATATAGATTACACAGATTATATAGATTATACTATATAACCTTAGCTACTATTCCTCGTTATATAGTTCTACTAGATCTATTCTAAACCGTACCTATATTAACCAACTAGCTTCCGCTAACTCCTCTCTAAGTAGTTATAATATTATACTTAAGCTGTCCGTAACACTATCTCCCTCCTCTTTATCTTTATCTTTAAAGATTCCTAATATCTCTAAGTTGTTTACTAGAGGTGTAATATCCGTTTAATTAATCTGGTTAATATCCTTACTTATTATACCTAAAGCATCTCCTTCTTCTTCTATAGCTCGTTAGTCTTGTACCGTCGCTATAATACTGTCTCTGGGTGAGATAATGCCGTCTCTATATTCTTATTATGCGAAAGAGGGGTTAGTCTATATTGCGCTAGCAAGTCCTACTGCTTAATAACCGTTCTCTTATTTAGAGTACATTAAAGCAAACGTTTAATTATCCTATAACATTTACTCTGTCTCTAACGCTAAGTATACGTGTCCTATAACTCTTAGTAGTCTTCGAGTTCCCTAAGTAACTTGTTATAGGGTCTTATGTTTAATCTACTATTAAAAAGCTTAATGACGAGCTCTTGGTCGCTCTAATAAAGCTCCGTTGTTCTTATAATGCGGAACGAGAGGCTGCCGACGCCTAATAGTGAGCGCTTGACTTTTGTCTGGCTGCTTCTACTTAATTAATCCGCCTTAAGAAGGTTTATAAGAAGGTTCGTTCTAAGGAGTAGAAACTTGTTTAATAGGGTCTGTTTAAGCTAGGTAATAAATAAGTAAAGTTTTTAGAGAAGGAAACAACTCTAAGTAATATAGTAGTTGCTCCTCTTAGGTCCCCCTTAGGTAACTCGTCCTTTAGCAATCCTTTTTTAATACTCCCTAACCTGCTTTCTTTTAATACTCCTATACCTTTCCTATAGCGTTCTCTAGGTTGCTTAGTAGTTCCTAGGTAGTCTTACTATAGCCTATCTACTTTACTTTATACTATATTTCGTTATCTACGTCCTTATAACTAATAATCTTTAAAACTTACTATTTATCTTCTTCTTACCCTCTATACGTGTCTGCCTTATAGACTAGTAGTTTAATATTTCCGTATATTGGTTCTAGCATTGCGATATACTATATAGGGTAAATTTTTATTTTAGCTAGTAGGTTTAGTTTATACGTAACTAATAAAATTCTTTATATAATTTTAAAAGGTCCTAGTCTAATATGGTCTAACTTCTTGCTTAATTATTAACTCTTAAAATTTTTGTATAGTAGCCACACTTTATCTCCCTTCTTAAGATCTAGTTCCTCAGATCTCTTAGCATTATAGTACCTTTTTATTTACTCTTGTACTAGTTTAGCTGTTTCCTTAAGGTCTATATAAAGATTTATTAAAGTCTCTATTCTTTACTTAGCTGTGCTACTCGTTTTCTTTGCTTAATATAGCGATAATAATAACCTTGGCTTATATCCGTAATTCGCCTTAAATAGTAATGTTCCCATTCCTTTTTATAGTGTTGCGTTATATATAAACTATATAACTAGTAACAATAATACCTAATTATTTTATGCATAATTAATATAATGCCTTAGATACTATTCTAGTGTTTAGTTTAATCTTTCTATTTGTCCGTCCGTCTATGGATAATATGCTGTTAAGGTTACTGCGCAAACTCCCTATTCCGCCAAGAATACCTCCTAAAATGCTGCTATAAATTTTGGATCTCTATCTAATATAATCTTGCTTAGTGCTCCGTGTTTTATAAATACTTCCTTAATATAGATTCTAGCGACATCTTCTACTAATATTTCTTCTATGCATGCTATAAAGTATCCCTACTTTATAAGCTTGTCCACTATTACTAAGATCGCATCGTAATCTTGTCCTATAATAGGATCTTTTAACTTTAGTAACTTAATAACAAAGTCCTATAATATAACTTCCCATAGTCTTTCTGATATCTTAATAGGTTGTAGCCCTCCGTACAGCTTATACCTCGTTGGTTTATTTCTTTAGCAATCTAGATATTCTTTTATAACTTATCTTACTAGTCCCTAGATTCCTTAAATAATATACTCCTCTTAAAGTCTTAACACTAAGCTTATAGCTCCGTTATGTCCTTAAGTTAGTTCCTTATAGAATGACTTAATAAACTCTTTTGCAATAGACCTTAGAATATAGGTTACTTCTCTATTCTTGTACTATTCCGTATCTAGATCCTCTACTTATACCTCTTAGATCTTCTATATCCAATTACTCTCTAGTAATTTGTGGATCTGGCTTTCTCTTATTACTGCTATCTTGGGATAATTATACCTAATTAATCCGTCTTAATCCTTTTACAATAAAGCCCCTAATGGCTTTTTGTTACTTTATAGTTTAGCTTTTCTACTTAAAGCATCCGCTCGTATATTATCTATACCCTTAGTATACTAAATTTCGAAATAGTATTCTATAAGTATTTCCGCCTATTTAACCTATCTTTAGTTAAGTTCCTTTATTATTAGGAATCCTGTAAGGTTCTTATGGTCCATTTTAACCATAAATAGTTTCTTTATGCCTTATAAGAATACTCTTTATTCCTTTAACGCTATAACTATACCTAATAACTCCTTGTTATAGATATCATAGTTTAGTTCTAGTGGTGTTATCTTTTAACTATAATACGCTACTGGATGCCATGCGTCCTAATACTTTTATAGCAAACATACTCCTAGTGCGAAGTCTAATGTATTTGTCTTAACAACTATCTCTAGCTTTGGTTGGTAGATTTTAAAAATTGGTTCCTAGGTGAATAACTCTTTAAGTTCCTTAAACAGTTTCTTTTGCTTATTTCTCTATACCCACGGTTCCTCCTTCTTTATTAGCCTTATAAACGGCTTAATACTCTTTAACCACTATGCTATAAACCTCCTATAGTAGTTACAAAACCCTAGGAATAATCTTAACTATATAACGTTCTCTGGTTCTTGCCAACTTACTATAGCTTTAACTTTCTTTAGGTCTATGCTAATTCTTCCTAATTTAATAATAAATCCTATGAAATTAGTCTTTCTTATAAAGAACTTGTATTTTTTAATAGCTACTAGTATCTATTCTTCCTGTAGTCTCTTTAAAACCCATTTAACATATTCTTTATATTCTTTCTTACTCTCTAAGTAGATGATAATATTATTAAGGTATACCATAACAAATTTATTAAGGTGTTCTCCTAACACACTATTAATTTGCTTTTAGAATATTACTAATGCGTTTATAAGCCTAAACTGCATAACTAATGGTTTATATAACCCTTCCTTTAACCTAAAAGCTGCTTTTTATTTATCGCCTTCCTTAATCCTAATCTAATAATACGCCCATCTTAAATCTATCTTTATAAAGATCTTTATATTACCTATCCTATCTTAGATTTCGCTAATTAAGGGTAAAGGATATTTATCCTTTCTAGTAATGCTGTTTAACTATCTATAGTTAATACACATCCTAAGTTTTCTGTTTTTCTTTAGAATAAATAGTACTAGATATTCTACTAATAACTATAACGGTCTAATGTATCCCTTTTATAAGTTCTCCTAAATAAACTCCTTAAGTGCCACTAACTTGGTTTTAGTAAGCTTATAGATAGGAAAGAACCTTAGACTAGTTCCCTCTTCTAACTCTATCTTATAGTCCCATACTATATACTCTAACAGCTTTTTACTTTCTAGTAACCATAACTTTTTACTATACTTATGGTATCTCTTTAGCATATAACTTAAGCCTCGCTTAGTCTCTTTATACGTTACTCTAACTTAGTACTATACCAACTTAGTTTGCTATTGTATTTTACGTTATTAAGTATCTTTAATATTAACCTAACCTATAACCCAATTAATCTTTAGATTATATTTTTGTAACTAAGGTATTCCTAGTATTGCCTTATCTTTTCCCAATAGTAAGATATTAAAAGATATTCTAACTGGTCTCCCTTTAATAGTTAACTAAATAGGTCCTATTTTAAGATTAATAATGCCTCCTCTATAGGCTATCTAGTCCCCTAAAATTGTTGTAAGTAGATATAGGTATTTCTTTTATCTGTGTAGTAACCCTATTCTTTCTACTACTATTAGTAATATATAGTTCCTTATTACTCTACTGTCTATTAATGCTTTAAACTGCTAATCTTGTCACTTAACTTATAAGTTTAGGTATTGTCCTTAAATTCCTTTAAGGGTCTAAGGCTCTACCACTAGTTCCCTCTAGTTCTATAGGCCTCCCCTTTTCCTAACCATTGGCTACTAGATCCTGCTTATACTTAGTCCACTTTTAGCTAATACTTAGTTTATTTCTTTTCCTTTATATACTATAGACAAGTATTCTCTAGGCAGTCCCACTACTATTATCTATCTAGGCATTCTTCTGTAAGGAATCTTCTAGGTTAAAGTATTAGGTCCCCTTAACTCTATACTTCTACTAGGTGCCATCTATATATATACTTAGCATCTCTAAACTGTTTTTCCTCTAGTGCCTAATATATCCTTGCTAGGTATTTCTGGTTTTTGTCTTTTAGTGCCCTATGCATATTGTATATATTATCTATATAAGCTATCCACGATAACGTATAATATGCTAGGTAACTTGGGTTAACTATTAGCTTATTTTTATTCTTAAGTTTAAACCTATACCTAGTTAACTTAACTACTAGTATTTCTGCTATAGGTACTAAGATTTATTATTCTCCTTTCTAATCCCTAGATCCTTCTTCTAGGTTCCTTAATATTATAATTAACGCTCCTTTAATATAACTTATATATTTTTCTATAATAGGTTAGTTTTGGATAACTTTTTTATCTAGCCATATATAAAAGTCTTTCTATTTGTTATTATGTCGTTACCTATACCACTTTCCGTATAACTAGTTTAGTGTATATAGTTTGTCTATAAGAAAGTACCTTATTATTGCTGTATTGTGATATCCTTTAGTGTATCTTTCTTTAAACCTAACTAGAATATCTAGATCTTATTCTTATTCTAGTTTATCTAACTACTTTACTCTAGGTGTCCCTGCACTAGGTCTATTAGTGACTCTTTATATAGGTGCTCTATCTTTTATACAACCTGGCATAGCTAATCTCTTATCTAGCTTTTGCTCTTGCTATATAATAATTCTTTGCCTAAACTTATCTATAGTTTCCTATTTTCTGCGTCTTATAGCTAGATCTTTAAAGTTGTCTTCCTTTCTAATCTTAGTATTAACTTTTTAATCTTTAGGCTAAACACTATATTTACCTAGAATTGCTATAGTCCTTATTTGTTTTTTAAAATCTTAGCTTCTTAATAACATTCTTATTTGTTCCCTAAACTTGTAGTTCTTAAACTTACATCCTATACTTATTTATTTGTTACTAAACCAAGTTACTACTCTTTCCTATTAGTTTTTATTTATTATAGGTTCTTAAGCTATCCTTATTATATCTTATAAGTCTAGAGCTTTCCTTATCTCTTTATAAGAATCTTAGACCTATAGCCTTTTGCCTTTTACAAGTAGTAAGCTAGTACTAGTAGTTGTCTGCTTACTTAATCATCACTAGATATTACTCCTTCCATCTTATAAAGTAATAGATGCTGTATCTAACGGTGTTATAATACCTATTACTAACCCGCGTTTTATAGTAGTTTTAGTCTCTACTTCTATTACATTATTAAGGTATAAGTGCTCCTAGTTAGCCTTATTTTTATTCTTGTCGCTATTAATTAATAAGTACTCTAACTCTATTATTATTATTGCTAATTTTTGTCCGTATATTACTGTAATATCTTAATCTAGCTTATAAAGTTAATCTTGCTTTTTATCTAACTTTCTAGTTTCTTTAAGTCCTTTTAACTCTAGCTCTTACGGCTAATAGCTTACACTATACTTAGCATTCTTATAAATTTAGTATGCGTTATTATAACAAAATATAAAGTATTTAATTAAACACTTCTTAGTCCTATGCAATATCCCTATATCCGTATTATTGTACTCTAATAACCTAATACCCTTTACTGTGTAGTTACTCTAACTACCTCTATAGTCTCTAGCGAAATAACCCTATTTTCTATAATTTATATAAGCTCTGTTTTTAAACTACTATTCTTGCTATAGAGTCCGCCTAAACATCTTCTACTATTAAGATCCCTGGTTTGGCCTCTACTCCTTAGTCCTATAATTACTTAATCCTTAACCTCTAGGTTTCTATAGTTTCTTTATCTATCTTTTAGATTCTTTAGTACTGCTTAGGTCTATTAGCTCTGCACCATTCCATAGTTTTTAGCTCTATGTTTGCTAATATATACTCTACGCCTTATATAACTATAGAACTCTATCTTACCCTTTCTTAGCTTATTCCCTTTAATAGATTATATTATTAATCTTTACTAACTAATCTATTAAGTCTTATAGACTTTCCGCATCTTCTATTAAGATAATTACATCCTAGACTTTAGCCTTAAGTCCCTATTTATACTATGCTATAAGCGCCTTATTGTTTTACTTAACCTACGTTATAAGTGTCTAAAACTATATTATATACTTAATTGCTAAAGAACGTTATACCAAGTTTTAAAGCTTCCGTTCTGCTATAGTTAATACTTCTAGGTCTCTAAATATCTATATTAGTCTTTCCGCGAACCCGTTCTAACTAGTAAACATAAATTATACATCTTAGTTAGTAGTTGTTATACTGCTAACTTATATTTCTATAAGGTAAGGTTTAAACCATTCTAGTGCTCTTCCTATTAAGAACAATCCTGCGTACGCCACTTAATCTATAGGTGTTGCCAACTTTACTCCTTCCTGTATAACCTTAAAGTGCATTTATATAAGAAATCCTTTAAGTTTTAACCTTTCTCCTAAGAATTGTTTAATTAACGGTAACTTAGCTGTCGGTATCACTTCCGGTAATACGTAATGCTATTGCAATAGTATGGGTGGTAACTGATTTTGATTGATGCTTATTAATTCTCCTATTCTACAGGTAGAATTTGGTGGATTTCTTAAGCTCGCTTAGCTTACGTAATCAACCCCTTTTAACTCGCGTTCGTAGGCAAGTTGCCGCAGATTGCCCTAGATTGCCGTTACGTAATGGCAATTTACGGTCATATAACTGCAAGGACGCAACCTTAATCAGACACTGGGAGTATTTAGTTTTTAATAGTGCTTAAGCACGCCGCCTGCTAAATTCCACTACCTTCCACCTGTTGAATTTCACTACTTTCCACCTATTAAATTCCACCAAATTCTGCCAAATAGCTAAAGTAACTAATTACGATTTTCTATACCCGGCATGGAAAATCACCATTAGCTCGCTTAGTACTAGCGCCTTAGCTACTAGCTTAATATCTTTACACTCTCTATTCCTGTCTTTCTATTTTCTCCTCTCTCTACCCACTCGGTAACCTATAGCTTGATTATATTTATATTAATTAGATCCTTTAACGCTTGGCAAGGTTTTAATTTTATTATAGCGTCTATAGGGTTACTGCCTCCGTTAATCTATTTAATCTCTACTATTTCTCTTCTCTTATACAATTATTATAAACACATTAGGTCAACCATAAGTTGTTTCTCTTATATTGTCCCGAGTTTGACTAGGTAGTTATATAGAGATTTTAAATTGGTATAAAGGGTAAGCGGTAGTTGTTCGAGTTATAGGATCTTCTTAATAGTTACTTTAATCGCAGCTCCGGTGTTAAATCCGTGGGCTATACTATATAGTTTAGATGCTAAGACGCTTCGTGTAACTTGCTTACATTTAATAGATAACCAATAGAGGATATTAGCCCTATTATCCTTGTCTATGAGTATAATGACGAAGCCAATCTAAGAAGAGAGGTTGTAGTTATTGGTAAAGGACAAGTCCATAAATATTATTAGTTTAAGAGTGCTTATATTAAGTCGTACGAAGCGAAGTCCTCGGGAGGGATTATTAATTTACTATTACAGCCGCTTATTAAGCTGCTTCGTATGTTCTTTCTTTAGGTTAATAACTTATGCTATAAAGGAGAGGTTAAAGGCAGCTTCTAGTTAATAGACTATGGCAATATAGGCTTCTCTTGCTCTCTAGGTAACGTACTAGTCCTTTAGTGTAACTGCCTTACGGACTTCCCCTCTGGAGCTAGTTAGGTCTATAGCCTTTATAGTAACCAACTTTAGGTTCTAGCATTAATGTTCCTAGGTAAGGGCTATTAAGTCCTTTTTTTGCCTAATATAGCCTCCGTTAAACTTAATTGGGGTATTTAGCATAAGCTTCTCTCTCTCTTTTACTAGAAACTTTACTTTCTAAAGCCTAGCTTCTTTAGCCTCCGTAAAGATTTTATTAGTAAAAAATAGTGTGTTATTAGTCTATAGTCCTATAATTCCAAAGCCGTTGCTATTTATGTATAATAAGTAGGGGTTATATGTTAACTGGTTTATCCGTAGCTTATTAAGGTAGTAGTGGTAGTATATATTAAACTAATGGTTGCCGGCTTCTGGGATACTATAAAGTGGTTTAATAACTCTTAGAATTAATCCATTCTTTAGTTTAAGTTCTAGTGGTAGGCGTATAAAGAAGTCTCTATTTAGGTGGGTACTGGACTATATATAAGCTTGTGAGATATCGCGTAGGTATAAAAAGGCTAGTCTTCTTTTATTTCCTTATAGGGTTGCCGTAAGTACTAGGATAATTCTCTGGCTAACATATTAAATAGTTAGTAATTATGTTAAGACCGGATCTTTACTATAGTTATTATAGGCTTATATAACTAGTCTAGACTTCTTAAAGGCCTTATTTATTCTAGCGTTCTTAATCTTGTTAATAAACCGGGAGTTAAAAATTCTAACTCCCTTTAGGACGTCTGCTGTATTAATAAACTTAAAGACACCTTTCTTAAGTAAACAGTTTATCTCCTTGCGTTAAGACTCTGTAAATAACGGTAAGATGCACTTAAGGGTTGTAGTATTAGGTTTTATTAGGCTATTGTTAATAAATATTAATACGTCCGTAATATTTTACTGGGACTTTGTCAGCAATTATTATGTCTATTTTAATCTTTAGAGGGGTGTAGTAGTTATTAGTTCCTTAGTTAATTCCTTAGTTAGTTCCTTAGTTAGTTTTTTAGTTAGTTCCTTAGTTGGTTCTTTAGATAGCTCCTCCTCTGGTTCCTTATTAGGTTCTTCTAGTTTAGGTTATAGGTATAGCTTTACTATTATAGTCCTAAAGTTAGTAGGTCCACTAGGGAGTTATACCTTATATATTTCTCTGTTAATTCTAAGTAACTTAAATAGGCTAGTCCATCTACCGCTTTGTCTAGTATTGCCTTTACGCCATACAAGCATGTCTAAGTTAAGGGGGAGGTTGTGGATTATGGTAATAGATGGACCATTTTATTAGTTTAGTGTATTGTTAACTTACTTCTTTACCCTAATCCTTGCGATCTTCTCTATTGCCTTCTTTATAGCTGCCGCTCGCTATATAATAGAGGGTGCTAGTAGGTTAAGTTCGCTTATATAAGGGTAGGCACCAAAGATAAGAAGTGTTGGGACTAAGCTATTTAGGCCAGCTGTATTATTAGCGGCCTTTACCGCTATTTGTAAGGCTAGTTCTTTGGTTATTCCTAAGTCCTATAGCTCCTCTATAATTATCTGGTATGCTTAGCATAGTATTAAATAAGCTTTTTCTACTATTCTAATAGACCAGTAAGCTTCTACTGGGACGCTCTTGGTTAATATGGCCATTGCTATAGCATGCTATTAAAACTCCTTGCTTGCGAAGTTCTTCCCGGCATTATGGATAATGTAGTTAGGTGGTCCAATATAGGTGTTAATCCAATATAGTTATAGGATATCCTAGGTATGTTTTATAGAGATATTATATAGCTATCTTATAGCTTAAAATCTGGTAGCTTTATTAATTATATGGAGAATAGGACTCCTGTTAATATATATAGTATTAATAAAAATAGAATGGTTAAAATCGGAATCTTAGTCTTCTTGTAGTATAAATTTAAACTATTTAGGAAACTTGCTGTATTTCTGGTAGTGGGAATAGTACTTAGTGAGGTAGTTAATAGCCTGCTTATTAATATTATTGTGGCTAGAGTGTTTTAGTACCTTATATAGCTTGTCTACCAATAGATGTCTAAAGCGACGGTAGAGTCGGCGGAGTTTAGTGGTAGTTAGGTAGTAAGGGTTTTAATTAAATAAGTAGGTTATAAATAACTGCAGTAACTCTTCCTATAATAGGAAGGGGTAATTAAATCTACGAACTACTGGCACTAATTTTATTGGGGTGACTAGGACGTTCTTAAGGTTATTATAATAGACCTTTAGTATGTCTATATCTGCAAGGTATAGTAGGAAGGGTATGTCGGCCTTTATAATATAAAACTCAACGTTGCCAACTAGTGTATTAACTGTAACGGAGCTAATAGAAGAGGTAGAACCGATGCCAAACTGGACGTTAATAGCGCTAGCCTTTAAGGTATTAATAACGGTATTATAGGTCTTTCTATATATAAGGTATTGTCCATAACCTGCTGTTAATCTCTTTAAAGCTCTGGTGTTAATTATTACTCCGTAGAACTTATTGGATATATACTAGCTGGTAGCAATATAGGCAAATAGGTCTAGGTTATTGTGGTAAGTAATTAAATTAGTGCTAGTAATTATATAGGTAAAGGATCGGTCTGCTAAGTTAGTTATAGTATTAATAGCTCCTTTATACTGTATTGTTCTGAAAGAGGTAAGGAACAGTTTAGTCTGTTTTTAGGTTAGAGATACTGTTGGTAACTTAATATTAATTATAAGAGCTTCTATTGCCTCATTAATAGATTCTAAGTTAAGTTTATTACCATCACTATCTGTTCCTTTGTACTTAGTAATATACTATTAGGCATATCTATTAAAGCGGTGGTTAAATCTGTCCTTAAACTTCTTCTTTAATTTATTATATTCTTCTCTAAAGTGTTTGGATAACTAATAACCTTCTTTATTACAGACAAAGCAGCGCTTCTTTAGTAATGCATATTGGCTAAATAAGGATGATTGTGTTCTGTAAGGTAATTAAGGGTATTGTCTGTGGTAGCGGCAGTTGGTAAAGAAGGCTTGGGGGTTCTTACTGTTTAACTTTTTAAATGTTGTAATGGAGGATTATAAGTTATTAATTAGGCCAGTTAAGCTATTAGAAGGTTTAAAGCAAGCATATTAATACGCTGGTAACTCCTGGTAGGCGTTAATAAGCTTATTATAAAGGAACTTATCTGTATATAAATCTGGGTTAAGACTATGCTGGAGGTGTCTTAGTTCTTTAATAAGTAACTATAGGCAGTTTAAGGTTAATTTTCTAGCATTCTTACTCTTACCTATTGTGGACTTTAAAGTTGTCGAGTTCCATTATCCTAATATACTACGTCTATATTTAGGTCCCTTGAAGTAATTATATATAGCGTTATAGATTTGGTTAAATAAAAGGGTTAGGGTAACGTTTTTAAGGTTAGTATAGTAGTGGTTAAGTGCTAGACCGCGTAGCATTATAGGGTAGGCTTTAACCTTGGCTTCTTAGGGTATGTTGGCTCTGCTATAGAGGTTATAGAAGATAGTAAGTTTAAAGTTAAAGTTGTCATCTTCTCCGCTATACTTATTGTCTTCTGTGTATATCTTTATGAGGTTTGTTAACTCCTTGCTAAAACCCTAGTTTTAACTCTGTTTCCTAGGTGGTTCTAGTTATAGGGTTAAGTTAATATAATTAGGTTCCTATTATAGGGGTAGTATAGGGGTAGGTTAGGGTATAGTAGGTGGTATTATAAGTAGGGTAGGGTTCATGGCTGGTAAGATTAAGATTAGGGTTTTAATGGTACTGGTGCTAGCGAAGTTGTTCTTAAGGAGGTAGTTAATTCGTCCTAAGGTAAACTTTTCTCTAGTTGCTATATACTCCTTAATCTTAGGCTTAGTCTATTCTATAGGGTCTTCTTCTTATAAGGTGTTAAATAGCAATTTAGGGACTATAGTATTCCTATACTTCCTTATCTATACGCTATTAGTCCGTAGGAACGTTCGGAGCTTTTAAATACCAATTTAGTTATAATCCTTAAAGATTTGTATTATAAAGGTTTGGAAATCTTCCTTGTAGACCTCCTATAGTTTATTGTTCTTAAAGTTGTACGCTTTATATTCTAGGATCTTAAACTTCATAAATTCATTAATATCCTTTATGGTGGTTTTATTGGACTATAAGTTAATGCCTTTAGGCCATTTCTCCTGTCCTATATTAACTTGTGCCCTAATATCTAACATGTTAATTCTTATCTTGTAACTCCTATTAAGTTCGATTTTGGGTTCTAGATAAAAAATGCGTAATAGACGCGAACTAAGGGCCTATTAAAAGGGTTGGTTCCTTAAGTACCTAATACATTTAAAATGCGCGATAGACGCGAACTAAGGGCCTATTAGATAGGGGTCGGTTCTTTAAGTACCTAAAGGCTGTATATAAAAAATTAAGGGCCTATTAGATAGGGGTTAACTTTTTAAGTATATATTAACTAATGCTCCTTAACGTAATCTAGGTAGTATAAAATGCGTAATAGACGCGAATTAAGGGCCTATTAAAAGGGGTTGGTTCCTTAAACACCTAAGGGCCGTATATAAAAAATTAAGGGCCTATTAGATAGGGGTTAACTTTTTAAATACACGTTAACTAATGCTCCTTAGCAGGCGAGATTGGTAGAGGCCTTTAGCAGGGACTAATTAAGCTTATCTTTCTTCGTAGATAATACGTCTCCTAATCTGTAATTACTAATTAGTGTTAGTATCACTTCCGGTAATACATAATGCTATTGCAATAGTATAGGTGGTAACTGATTTTAATTGATGCTTATTGATTCTCCTATTCTATAGGTGGAATTTGGTGGAATTCTTGAGCTCGCTTAGCTTACGTAATCAACCCCTTTTGACTCGCGTTCGTAGGCAAGTTGCCGCAAATTGCCCTAGATTGCCGTCACGTGATGGCAATTTGCGGTCATATAACTGCAAGGACGCAACCTTGATCAGACATTAACTTTTGCTATACTAATTCTATTAATACGTTCCTTAAGTATCCTATTATTATCTAATAAGTAATTAACCATTTCCTATAACTAACCTCTTATAACCACTTATAAGTCCGTATCTATTATACTGGTGTCTCTTAATCCTAAGGTAGTTGTTGCCGTTAATAGCATTATAACTAGTGCTTTAGGTAGCATGTTATTTAACTTTATTTAATACTATAACCTTAGTAGTAAATGTGTAATAGAACCTTATAGCAAGAACTACAGTAGGTCCTATTATTAGGCTAGGTATATAGATATAAACAAGTCAATAACATAATAATAACTGGTAGAGTGGTTGCCTAACAGATTAACTCTAATTATATTCTAAGATTTACTATAAAGAGAGAACTATCTAGGTAGGAACTATGGTCCTTTAAATACACAACCATACGCCTAAGAAATCCCTTTGCTCTATAAGGTATATATGCTCTATCTACTTTATTATAGATTATACAGATTATATAGATTATATAGATCACACTATGTGACCTTGGCTACCATTCCTCATTATATAGTTCCACCGGATCCATCCTGGACTGTGCCTATATTAACTAACTAGCTTCCGCTGACTCCTCTCCAAGTAGTTATAACATCGTACTTAAGCTGTCCGTAACAGATTATACTATTAATAGAAGATAGTAGTTCCGAATTCCAAACCTTTACAATTTAAGATACTTAAATTTATATACGACTTCTCTATAATAGGGTATCCTAGCCGTACAAAGACCTATAAGATTATTTAATAAGTATACTACTAGCCTAAAATACACAACTATATATAAAAATACGTTTAAGTATATAGGATATACGTGCGTGGAAAGACCTCTTATATAAAAAAATAAGGAGTATTTTAACTGTTACCAATTCCAATATAAAGATAGCGCGATATCTTAATTAACTTTATAGTTAACTTACCTAGCAGTAATAGGTTTATAAATATTATAGTAGTTATTAACCGCCCTATAAAAATGCGATATATAATCCCTATGGACTTAATTAATACAATATTAGTACCCAAATATTTTATTAAGTATATTTTTAAGCTATACAGACTTCCTAACTTAATAATATCCGACTATAAAAGCTAGTTTGTTTTAGACTTCTAGCAAGCTCTATATAAATAATTAAGTATTTAAATATAACTCTTTTAATAAAGCCTTATAGGAAATACCACAGTGGACTTATTATTGGGCTAGGTTATATAGGTAAATAAAAAGTTAATAATATAATAAGTACAAATAATAACTGGTAGAGTGGTTACCTAATAGATTAACTCTAATTATATTCTAAGATTTATTATAAGGAAAGGAACTATTTAGATAGGGACTATGGTCCTTTAAATACATATCCATACTCTTAAGAAAGTTATTACTCTATTCGCTCCGTTATAGATTTTATAGATTATATTATATAACCTTAGCTACTATTCCTTATTATATAGCTTTACTAGTTCCATCTTAGACTATACCCTTATTAACTAACTAACTTCTTTTAACTCTTCCCTAAGTAGTTATAATATTATACTTAAAGCGTCTATAACACCATCTCCCTTCTCTTTATCTTTGCCCTTAAAGATTCTTAATATCTTTAAGTTGTTTACTAAAGGTATAATATCTATCTAATTAATTTAGTTAATATTTTTACTTATTATACTTAAAGCATCTTCTTCTTTTTCTATAGCTCGTTAGTCTTATACTATTACTGCAATATTATCTCTTAGCGAGATAATACTATCTCTATATTCTCGTTATATAAAAGAGGGGCTATATGACGGCTCGAACCATTGAACAAATGTCTTAACGAAGACTTGAACAAATGCTTCCAAGATGAAGCGAACGAATGCTGTATTACGAAGATATCAAGGTGAGGAGCAAGAGAAGTGGTGAGGCCACGTCTAAATACACAAGCCAAGCCCTAAGCGAACCCCTGACTAGGTGACGCGCCCCAGCGCCGTCACAGGCTAGTTTACGTTGCGTTAGTAAGTCCTTTATCTTAGCAATCCTTTTCTTATTTAAAGTGCACTAAAGCAAATATTTAGTTGTCCTGTGATATTTACTTAGTTTTTAATACTAAATATACGCGTCCTATTACTCTTAATAGTCTTTAAATACCCTTATTAATTGCTGCTAAGGTCCTAGGTTTAATCTACCGCTATAAAACTTAATAATAAGCTTTTAGTAGTGCTGGCTAAACTTTATTACTCTTATTAAACTAAGCAAGAGGCTGCCGCTACTTAACAATAGGCTTTTAACTCTTGTCTTACTACTTCTACTTAGTTAATCTATTTTAAGAAGGTGCGTAAGAAGGTGTATTTTAAGGAGTGGAGACTTATAGAATAAGGCCTTTAGGAACCTGGTAATAAAAGAATAGATTCTCCTCTAATAGAGAGGGGAATAACTCTAAGTACCTTAGTAGCTGCTCCTCTTAGGTCCCCCTTAGGTAATTTATTCTTTAGCGATCCTTCTTTATTAATATTGCCCAACCATTTTTTTAATACTCCTATACCTTTTCTATGGCGTTTTTTAAGTTATTTAATAGCTCCTAAGTAGTTTTATTATAGCCTATCTACTTAACTTTATACTATATTTTATTATTAATGTCTTTATAACTAATAATTTTTAAAACTTTCTATTTGTCCTCTTCTTAACCTCTATATATATCTGCTTTATAAACTGGTGGCTTAATATTCCTATATACTAGCTCTAGTATTATAATATACTATATAGGGTAGATCTTAATTTTCTTTAGTAAGTTAAATCTATATATAACTTCTAAGATCTTTACTATAACTATAAATAGTCCTAGTCTAACATGGTTTAACTTCTTGCTTAATTATTAACTCTTAAATTTTTTATATAGTAGCCATACTTTATCTCCCTCCTTAAGATCTGGTCCCTTAGATCTCTTAGTATTATAGTACCTTTTTATCCATGCCTATACTAGTTTAGCCATTTCTTTAAGGTAATTATAAAGGTTTATTATAGCCTCCATTCTTTCTTTAGCTGTGCTACTTATTTTCTTTACTTATTATAGTAATAATAACGTTCTTGGCTTATATCTATAATTTACCTTAAAAGGTAATATGCCTACTCCTTCCTATAGTGTTGCATTATATATAAACTGTATAACTAGTAATAACAATACCTAATTATTCTGTGCGTAATTAATGTAATGCCTTAGATACTGCTCTAATATTTAGTTTAGTCTTTCCATTTAACCGTCTGTTTATAGGTAATATACTATTAACATTACTACTTAAACCCCTTATTCTGCTAAGAATACCTTTTAAAATACTACTATAAATCTTAAATCTTTATGCAATATAATTTTTATTAGTGCTCTATATCTTACAAATACTTCTTTAATATAGATTCTAGCTATGTCCTCTGCTGAGATTTCTTCTATACACGCTATAAAGTAGCCCTATTTAGTTAACTTATCCACTATTACTAAGATTACATTATAATCTTATCCTGTAATAGGATCTTTTAATTTTAGCAACTTTATAATAAAGTCCTATAATATAACCTCCTGTAGTCTTTCTAGTATTTTAATAGGTTGTAGCCCTCTATATAGCCTATACCTTATTAGTTTATTTCTTTAGTAATCTGGGCATTCCTTTATAACTTATCTCGCTAGTCCCTAGATTCCTTAAATAATATATTCCTTTTAAAGTCTTAACACTAAGCCTATAGCTCTATTATGTCCCTAAGTTATTCCTTTATAAAAGTCTTCCATAAACTCCTTTATAATTTTCTTTATTATGTATATAGCTTCTTAATACTTATATTGCTTTAAGTCTAGATTCTCTTCCTATACCTTTTAGATTCTCTATAACTATATACTTTTTAGTGTCTTATAGGTCCTTTCTTCTCTAATTGCTATAATCTTAGAATAATTATACCTAATTAATCCATTCTTACTTTTTTGTAATATTGCCCCTAATAGCTTTTCTTTATTCTTTATTCTGCCTTTCTACTAAGTATATCTACTCTTACGTTTTTAGTACTCTTAGTATACTAAATTTTAAAATAATATTCTATAAGCATTTCTGCCTATCTAACCTGTCTTTAGTTTAGTTCCTTTATTAGGAATCCTATTAGGTTCTTATAGTCTGTTTTAACTATAAATAGTTTCTCTATACCTTGCAAGAATGCTCTTTATTCCTTAAGTGCTGTAACTATACTTAGTAACTCCTTGTTATAGATATTGTAGTTTAGTTCTATTAGTGTTATCTTTTAACTATAATACACTACTGGATACTATCTGTCTTGGTGCTTCTATAGCAAATATACTTCTAGTATAAAGTCTAATGTATCTATTTCTATAACTATATTTAACTATAGTTAATAGATCTTAAGGACTAGATTTTAGGTAAACAATTTTTTAAATTCCTAAAACAACCTTTTCTATTTACTTCCCTATATCTATAGTTCTAGAAGGGGACTTTGTAAACAGGGGGCTATAAGGCACAATTGTAGAATAGGATAGATTGGTAAGAGAGACAAATCCTTAAGGAGGTAAGGCCTCTGGGATCGTGGAGACTATATACTACAGGTACGTGCCTCTAGTATATAACCGGCAACTATCTAAGGGGCGTCCGGAGATTGTCCTAAGGGTAACCCAAGGTGACCGCAATAATATCCCTTATATTGGCCCCCTCCCTTCTTGCGGTCGGCCCCTAATTGCCATTACCTTGCGGTAGGGAGATTATAAGGGCTCGCCCCGGAAGGGGTTTGGAGATATATTAGGGAGATATTGGTATACCGCTGTATATTATCTATCTATCTAACCCCTGCTTTAAACCCCTGAAAAACCTTAATAAGGAAAAAATATAACTAGAGAAAAGATGTAAGGATTGCTAGGAAACCTATTAGAAGCCTACTAAAAGTATGCTAGTAACTACCTAGGCTAATATAGGGATTTTTATACAACTTTATTTCCAAGCCTTTATGCCGGTCTATAATTAATTATAAATATTATAGGCAATTTAGTGTTCTAGTATAGTTCCGTAAAACCTTTTAGTATAGAATTTAACATATAGAGCCTTAGCTTGCCGTTATCTTTAACTGTTAAGATATAGTCTATAATCCTTTCTTATAATTCTTTTCTTATAATCCTCTGCGTCACTAACATATTACTCCCATATTTGCCCTTAGGCTATTAGATATAGTTAAGGTATTAATTAGTTAGTTAAAAAGACCTATCTCTTAAGATTTAGTATATATACTTCCAAATCTTATAGTCCTATGCTATATTTTAGCGTAGCTCTACTGCCTAGCAAATAGGAGAGACGCTTTGCAGTAGCACTTATAGCTATTATACAGTTGTCAAAAACGTCTATAACGTTATTCTTTAATACCATAGTATTGTTTAGGTCTAATTTAACCTATATATATCTTTAATTAACATCTTAATTGCCTTCCCCAGCCATATAATTAGTTTTTCTTATAAGGAAGTAATGGCTAAATAGTATATACGCGTGTTTCCTTTCTTCTAAATTGCGCTATTATAACAGAGTTATATTAGTAAGGTTGCGGCTATATACCAGAAGGGTATTAGAAGGTAAAGTATAGAGACACTTTACTTATTGAGCTTAGTCCTTTTCCTTAACACCTTACTTCCCCTTATTAACCTTTATTCAATTTTGGACGTATCTTTAATATATTATTAAGATTTTCTTCTTTTCCATTATCAATTTAATATGCCTCTTCATTCTCCTACTAACTGCTCTTTTAAGCAAATTCCTTAGTATATCCTAGCCCTGCCGCTGTATATAGAACCTTAACCTCCACTAACCCGTAATTAGTACTGGTTCTACCTAAATAATTTTGCCTGCACGTCTTTAAAGGACTAGAAGTCTAATAAGAAGATTCTGGATGCTTGCAATAAGACCCACTATATAAGGTTCAACACCTTTAGTCCTTATAATTAATGCTTGCATACTAAGAGCGGTAGTTACGTTAAGGTGAGCTTTTCTATCCTTAATAGGTTTCTATTACTAACTTTAGGCTTTAATATAGCCTAGGCCTAAGTAGCGACAATCCTTTAATATCCTTAACTACTACATTGCCTAGGCTCTCTCTTATTCTAGCACTAATGCTAAATATCTAGGTTAAATTTAAGACTATGCCATAGCTATCTACACCGCCCACAATTCCTAGCAAGCTAGCTAGTAACGCCTAATAAGGGAGCAAGGTTAGTATACTAAGGATAGGGCAAAGGATAGGGGTAATAAGAAGAAGGTTGTTGTCTACTATAAGAAGGAGTTCGCGCATATATATTAAGTTTTAAAAGAGTATAATATAATACGGTATTAGGTAGGTTACCCTTTAGGTACCTAGTAGATAGGTAACTAATAATTGCCGTAGCAAGGTCTTAGTGGTTTTAGTCTATACCAGCCAGCTAATATCTCTATTTATTCTAGGCTTAAGCGTGTCTTTATTAGCTATAAGCTTACACCTTAAGAACTTTATTAGTACTAGTTTAGGCCTAATATTAGTATTAAGCGTTTAAGGATCTCTACTCTATCTATACCTTATCAGCCTACCCCTATTTTTATACCTGCCTATACTCCTACTAAGGGATCTAGTTCTAGATCTTATTTCCGCTAGCTATTACTTAATAGGCCAATGGATACTAATCCTACACCTAGGGATAAGGTATAGTGGCTTTTAATTTAGGCATTTTAGGATTAATTCTTATATATAGTAGTAATTGGGAAGGACTTATAAGGCGTTTAAAAAGGCATAAGAACACTGTTCCTAATATAGACTAATAAATAGGAATGTACTTTTAGCAAAATACCCTATTAATTCTATACTATATATATAAAAAGGCTAAGGACCTATCCTGCCTTAGGCCGTAGCCCTAATTAATCCTTATAGTTTCTAGAGCCTGTCCATTCTATATTTAATTTAGCCTATTTCTTACTCTTTATATAAGTTTTCTTTATAGGCTGTAATAATACTATAGTATTAGAGCGCTTTTTATACTTTATAGATTGGGGACCTTAGTCCTAATATTCTTTTAGAATATCTTTATAATAATTAAGGTAATTCTCTGGTTTCTATATAGAGTCCTTAGCGGGCTAGCCTAGCCATTTAACTTTATATTAAAGCTTGTTCTTAATAGACTTATAATATAGTATAGCTTTAACCTTATACCGCTCGCCCACTACTTTAGAGTATTTAATTAGGCCTAGATAGAAGTTCTTTTCCGGTAGTAGTCTATACCATAGTTCTAGTAGATTTATATAAAATACTAAATATATATGGGCTATGGATAGAGGTAGCTAGAGACGGTAGGCTAGCTTACTAATTTATTTCTTAATTTAGAAGGGACCTAGGTATCTTATATTAAGCTTCTTTAATAGTTAATAGGTCTTAATATTTATTAAATATAATAGAACCTTATCGCCTATACCGAAATACTTATTCTAGTATTTATAGTTATACTAAAGTCTCTACTGCTCTTGCGCATCTTGCAGGCTCTACTTTATATACTTTTATTACTCCTCCCATTCCTTAAGGTACCCTTACACTCTTTAGTAGATATCCTTAGACTTCCTAGTTAGGTCCTATAATTAATTATACAGCCTTAGCCAGTAATTGTGAAGTACACCATTAAATCTAGATAGTTAAACGCTATAGGCAATCTAGATAGGTGTATACTTATATAATAAGTATTACTTTAAGTTATAAGCATATTCTACGTATAGAAGTAGCTCACACTAATTATCTTACTAATAGTTTAAATATATTTATAGGTAAGACTCCAGTTCCTAGTTCTAGCACTCTATTTACCCATTTATCTATAAATAAAAAGCTATACTATAATAGTGGTCTATCTTTAAATAAAAGTATAGATCTAACTAGTATTGGCTTATAAAGACACTGCCCCTATTAGTAATAATAGAGTATAGTTAATCTACTTTAAGAAAGTATTTCTCCTTAATTAGGTTTATAAGCGCTTATATATTAATTATCTTATTAACAGGAAGGTATTAGACATACTTTAAAAACCTATTAATAAGTATAAGGACTAAATTATATATTCATCCTTACTTATCTTTTAATAGTAGAAGATCCATAATAAGATCTATAGCGTAATATTGCTATAGTTTGCTAGCGGGAGAAACTAATTTAAGTAAACCCTATAGTTTGTGCCTTTGGATTTTATATACTTAACACTTTATATAATAGCTAATATATTCCTTTACTTCCTAATTAAGCTTTAGCTAATAGTATTTGCGTTAAAGTAATTCTACTATTTTTGTAACGGAACCTTGTAGCAGTAACTACGGTGGGTCCTGTTATTGGGCTAGGTATATAGGTAAGAATAATTCAACAACGTAATAATAACTGGTGGAGTGGTTGCCTAATAGATTAACTCTAATTATATTCTAAGATTCACTACGAAGAAAGAACTACCTGGGTAGGAACTATGGTCCTTTAAATATATAACTATACTCCTAAGAAATCCCTTCGCTCTATAAGGTACATGTGCTCTGTTTACTCTGTTACAGATTATACAGATTATATAGATTATATAGATTATACTATATAACCTCGGCTACTATTCCTCGTTATATAGTTCCACTAGATCTATTCTAGACCGTGCCTATATTAACTAACTAGCTTCCTTTAACTCTTCTCCAAGTAGTCGTAATATTGTACTTAAAGCGTCCATAACACTATCTCCCTTCTCTTTATCTTTATCCTTAAAGATTCCTAACATCTCCAAGTTATCTACTAGAGGTATAATGTCTGTTTAATTAGTCTGGTTAATATCCTTACTTATTATACCTAAAGTATCTTCTTTTTCTTCTATAGCTCGCCAGTCTCAAACTATTGCTGCAATCTTGTCTCTAGGTGAGATAATGCCGGCTCTATATTCTTATTATGTGAAAGAGGGGCTAGTCTATATTATATTAGCGAGCCCTTTATCTCAACAATCTTCCTCTTATTTAGAGTGCACTAAAGTAAATATTTAATTGTTCTGTAACATTCGCTTTATCTCTAACGCTAAGTATACACGTCCTATAACTCTTAATAGTCTTCTAGTTCCCTAAGTAACCTATTATAGGGTCTCGTGTTTAATATACCACTAAGAAACTTAACGGTAAACTGGCCTCTATACTGCTTAAGGTTTAACACGTCTTAGAAGAGTCTGCGTATGTCCTTAAAGCTTAATGTCTAGCTTATGCTTGTCTCTAACGTCTTAAACGTGTGCGCGAGAAGGTTTATTCTAAGAAGTGGAAACTTGTTTAATAGGGTCTATCTAAGCTAAGTAATAAAAGAACTAGCTCTCCTCCTGTAAGGGAAATAACTCTAAGTAGCTTAGCAATTGCTCCTCTTAGGTCCCCCTTAGGTGACTTATTCTTTGGTAATTCTTCTTTGTTAATACTACCTAACCTACTTTCTTTTAATACTCCTGTACCTTTTCTATAGCGTTTTCTAGGTTGCTTAGTGGTTTCTAGGTAGTCTCACTATAGTTTATCTACTTTACTTTGTACCACGTTTTGTTATCCACATCTTTATAACTAATAATTTTTAAAACTTGCCATTTGTCTTCTTCCTGCCCTCTATATATATCTACCTTATAGACTGGTGGCTTAACATTCCCGTATACTAGCTCTAGCATTGCAACATACTATATAGGGTAGATCTTTATTTTAGCTAGTAGGTTTAACTTATACGTAATTAATAAAATCCTCTACTTAATTTTAAAAGGTCCTAGTCTAATATAGTCCAATTTCTTACTTAGTTGTTAACTCTTAAAATTTTTGTGTAGTAGCTATACTTTATCTCCCTCCTTAAGATCTGGTCCTTTAGATCTCTTAGCATTATAGTACCTTTTTATTTATTTTTGTACTAGTTTAGCTGTTTCCTTAAGGTTTGTATAAAGATTCATTAACATCTCTATTCTTTACTTAGCTGTGCTACTTGTCTTCTTTACTTAACGTAGTAATAACAATATTCTTAGCTCGTATCTGTAATTCGCCTTAAATGGTAATATCCCTATTCCTTCTTACAGTATTGTATTATATGCAAACTATGTAACTGGTAATAACAATACCCAATTATTCTGCGCGTGGTTAATATAATGCCTTAGATACTGTTCTAGTGTCTAGTTTAGTCTTTCTGTTTATCTGTCCATCTGCGGATAATACGCTGTAGAGGTTTCTTATTCTGCTAGAAACACTTCCTAAAATACTACTATAAACCTTAGATCTCTATCTAATATAATCTTGCCTAGTGCTCCATGTCTTATAAACACTTCCTTTATATAGATTCTAGTAATATCTTCTACTGATATCTCTTCTATACATGCTATAAAGTATCCCTACTTTATTAGCTTGTCTACTATTACTAAAATCGCGTTATAATCTTGTCCCGTAATAGGATCTTTTAACTTTGGTAACTTAATAATAAAGTCCTATAATATAACCTCCTATGGTCTTTCTAGTACTTTAATAGGTTATAGCCCTCTATACGGCTTATATCTTGTTAGTTTATTTCTTTAGCAATCTAAATATTCTTTTATAACTTATCTTACTAGTTCCCAGATTCCTTAAATAATATACTCCTCTTAAAGTCTTAACACTAGTCCTATAGACCCATTATATCCTTATATTATTCCCTTATAGAATTCCTTAATAAATTCTTCTGTGATAGACTTTAGTATATACGTTACTTCTCTGTTTTTGTATTGCTCTAAGTCTGGATTCTCTACCTATGCTTCTTAGATCTTCTATATCTAATTACTCTCTAGTAATTTATAGATCTGACTTTCCTTAGTTGCTGCTACCTTTGGATAATTATACCTAATTAATCTGTCTATATCCTTTCGCAACAATGCTCCTAATGGTTTATTATTGTTCTATAGTTTAGCTTTTCTACTTAGAGCGTCTGCTTGTATATTATCTGTACCTTTGGTATACTAAATTTTAAAATAGTATTCTATAAGCATTTCTACCCACCTAACTTGTCTCTAGTTAAGTTCCTTTATTATTAGAAATCCTATAAGGTTTTTATAGTCCATCTTAACTATAAACGGTTTTTCTATGCCTTATAAGAATGCTCTCTATTCCTTAAGTGCTATAACTATACCTAACAACTCCTTGTTATAGATGTTGTAGTTTAACTCTAGTAGTGTTATCTTCCAACTATAGTATACTACTGGATGCTATGCGTCCTGGTGCTTTTATAGCAAATATACTCCTAGTGCGAAGTCTAATATATTTATCTTAACAACCGTGTCTAACCTTAGTTAATAGATCTTAAGAATTAGCTCTTAGGTAAACATTTCCTTAAGTTCTTAAAATAGCTTCTTTTATTTACTACCCTAAACCTATAGTTCCTCCTTCTTTGTTAACCTTGTAAATAGCTTAATACTTTTTAACCATTATGCTATAAACCTCCTATAGTAGTTATAAAACCCTAGAAACAACTTTAACTGCATAATATTCTCTAGTTCTTGCCAACTTACTATAGCTTTAACTTTCTTTAGGTCTATGCTGATTTTTCCTAGTTTAATAATAAATCCTATAAAATCTGTCTTCCTTATAAAGAACTCGCATTTCTTAATTACTACTAGTATCTTTTTTTCCTATAGTCTCTTTAAGACCTATTTAATGTATTCTCTATATTCTTCCTTACTTTCTAAGTAGATGATAATATCGTTAAGGTATACTATAATAAACTCATCTAGGTGTTCTCTTAATATACTATTAATTTACTTCTAGAACATTGCTAGTACGTTTATAAGCCTAAATTATATAACTAATAGCTTATATAGTCCTTTCTTTAACCTAAAAGCTGCCTTTTACTTATTGCCTTCCTTAATTCTAATCTAATAGTACGCCTACCTTAAATCTATCTTTATAAAGATTTGCGCGTTGCCTACCTAGTCTTAGATTTTACTAATTAAGGGTAAAGAATACCTATCCTTTCTAGTAATACTGTTTAACTATCTGTAGTCTATACATATCCTAAGTTTTCCGTTTTTCTTTAGGATAAATAATACTGGATATTCTACTAATAACTACAATGGTCTAATATATCCCTTTTATAAGTTCTCCTGGATAAACTCCTTAAGTGCCATTAACTCGGTTTTAGTAAGCTTATAGATTGGAAAGAACTTTAGACTTATTCCCTCTTCTAACTCTATCTTATAGTCCTATACTGTATACTCTAACAGCTTCTTACTTTTTAGCGACTATAACTTTTTGCTATACTTATGGTATCTTTTTAGTATATAACTTAAGCCTTACTCAGTCTCTTTATATGTTGCTCCTACTTAGTACTATACTAACTTGGTTTATTATTGCATTTTATATTATTAAGTATCTCTAATATTAACCTAACCTATAACCCAATTGATCTTTGGATTATATTCCTATAACTAAGGCATTCTTAATATTATCTTGTCCTGTTCTAATGGTAGGATATTAAAAGACATTCTAACTTATCTCCTTTTAATAGTTAATTAAATAGGTCCTGTTTTAAGATTAATAATACCTCCTCTATAGGCTATCTAATCTCCTAAAATTATTATAAGTGGATATAGGTGTTTCTTTTATCTATATAGTAACCCTATCCTTTCTACTATTATTGGTAATATATGGTTCCTTATTGCTCCACTATCTATTAACGCTTTAAACTGCTAATCTTGCCACTTAACTCTTAAGTTTAGGTGTTGTCCTTAAATTCCTTTAAGGGTCTAAGGCTCTAACACTAGTTCCCTTTAGTTCTATATGCCTCCCCTTTTCCTAACTGTTGGCTGCTAGATTCTACTTATACTTAGTCTAACTTTAGCTAATACTTAGTTTGTTTCTTTTTCTTTATATGCCATAGACAAGTATTCTCTAGGCACTCCTACCACTATTATCTATCTAGGTATTTTTCTGTAAGGAATCTTCCTAGTTAAAGTATTAAGTCCCCTTAGCTTTGTACTTCTACTGGGTGCCATTTATGCATATATTTAGCATCCCTAAACCGCTTTTCTTTTGGTGCCCAATATATCCTTACTAGGTACTTCCGGTTCTTGTCTTTTAGTGCTCTATATATATTACATATATTATCCATACAAGCTATCTATAATAGGGTATAATACGCTAAGTAACTTAAGTCTACTCTTAGCTTATTTTTACTCTTAAATTTAAACCTCTATTTAGCTAATTTAACTGTTGGTCTTTCTTCTACGGGTATTAAGATTTATTATTTACTTCTCTAGTCCCTAGATCCTTCTTCTAGGTTCCTTAATATTATAATTAATACTCCTTTAATATAACTTATACGTTTTTCCGTAATAGGTTGGTCTTGGACAACTTTTTCGTCTAGTTATATATAGAAATCTGCCCATTTATCATTGCTTTGTTGCCTATACCACTTTCCATACAGCTGGTTTAGTATATATGGTTTATCTATTAGAAAGTACCTTATTATTACTATATTATAACATCCTTTAGTATGTCTTTCTTTAAACCTAGTTAGAATCCCTAGATCCTCTTCTTATTCTAGTTTATTTAACTACTTTACCCTAGGCGTCCCTGCCTTAGGCCTATTAGTAATTCTTTATATAGGTGCTCTGTCCCTTATATAACCTAGCATAGCTAATATCTTGTCTAGCTTTTGCTCTTGCTATGCGATAATTCTTTGTCTAAACTTATCCATAGTTTCTTATACTCTATGTCCTGTAGCTAGATTCTTAAAGTCATCTTGCTTCTTAATTATAGTATTAATTTCCTAATTTTTAGGCTAAACACTATATTTACCTAGAATTGCTATAGTCCTTATTTATTTCTTGAAATCTTGGCTACCTAATAACGTTTTTATTCGTTCCCCAAACTCTTAGTTCTTAAACCTACGTCCTATACTTATTTATTTACTACTAAACTAAGTCGCTGCTCTGTCCTATTAGTTTTCATCTATTATGAGCTCTTAAGCTATCCTTATTATACCTTATGAGTCTAAAGCCTTCCTTATCTTATTATAAGAATCTTGGACCTATGGCCTTTTACCTTTATTAAGTAATAAGCTAGCACTAGCAGTTATCTACTTGCTTAGTTTCTTCTAAATATTACTTCTTTTATCTTATAAAGCAATAGAAATTGTATCTAACGGTATTATAATACCCGTTACTAAACCTGGTTCTATAACGGTTTTAGTCTCTACTTCTATTTTAACTTCTCTAAGGTCTATATGCTCCTAGTAAGCTGCCTTTATTGCCTTATTATTAGTGAATACTTCGCCTATATTAAACTTATCGTCTTTAATATCTAATCTATAAGCTGGTTCGTTGGTTCCTCTAAACTTAAATAATAATAGCTCCTATAGCTAATAGCTTGCGCCGTACTTAGCGTCCTTATAAATTTGGTATGCGTTATTATAATAAAACGCAAAACTGTTAATTAAACACTCTTTTGTTCCTTACAGTGCACTATTATCCCTTAGTATATACGCGCCATCTACTAGTCTTATTCCCTTTACTATATAATTACTCTAACCACCTTTATAGTCTCTGGCAAAATAATCCTATTTTCCGCAATTTATGCAAGCCCTATCTTTAAACCATCTTTCTTATTATGGAGTCCGCCTAAACATCTTCTACTACTAAGATCCTTGGTTTAGCCTCTACTCCTAGGTCCTTTAATTACTAAATCCTTAACCTCTAGGTTTCCATAGTTTCTTTATCCATCTCTTAGATTCTTTAGTACTACTTAGGTCCATTAGCTCTACGCCATTCCATAATTTTTAACTCTATATTAGTTATTGCGTACTCTGCGCCTTATATAACTATAGAACTCTATCCTAACCTTTCTTAGCCTATTCCCTTTAGTAGATTCTATTATTAATCTTTATTAACTAATCTATTAACTCCCTTAGGGTATCCGCATCTTCTATTAGGATAATTATGTTCTAGACTTTAGCCTTAAGTCCCTATTTATACTATGCTATAAGCGCCCTATTATTCCACTTAACCTATATAGCTAGTGTTTAAAACTACATTATATACTTAATTACTAAAGTGCGTTATACTAATTTCTAAAGTTTTCGTTCCGCTGTTATGGTTGCTTTAGGGTCTCTAAATATTTGCGTTAACTGTTCTATAAATCCATTCTAACTTATAAACACATACTATACGTCTAGGTTAGTAGTCGTCATACTATTTACTTGTATCTCTATAAAGTAAGGCTTAAACCACTCTAGAGCTCTTCCTATTAAGAATAGTCCTGCGTACGCTACCTAATCCGTAGGTATTACTAACTTCGCTCCTTCCTGTATAACCTTAAAATGCATCTGCATAAGAAACCCTTTAAGCTTTAACTTCTCTCCTAAGAACCGTTTAACTAAAGGTAACTTAACCTTTACTGCTCTAATTCCATTAATGCGTTCTTTAAGTAGCCTGCTATTATCTTATAAGCGATTAACTATTTCCTGCAACTGACCTTGTATAACCACTTAGGAATCCGTATCTGCTATACTAGTGTCTCCTAACCCTAAGGTCGTGGCTGCCGTTAATGTTATTATAACTGGTGCTTTAGGTAGCATGTTATTTTAATCCTTATTTAATACTATAACCTTAGTAGTGAATATATAACGGAACCTTGTAGTAGTAACTACGGTAGGTCCTATTATTAGGCTGGGTATATAGGTAAGAATAATTTAACAATATAATAATAACTAGTAGAGTAGTTGCCTAATAGATTAACTCTAATTGTATTCTAAGATTTACTACAAAGAGAGAACTACCTGGGTAGGGACTATAGTCCTTTAAATACACAACTATACTCCTAAGAAATCCCTTTACTCTATAAGGTACGTATGCTCTGTCTACTCTATTATAGATTACACAGATTACATAGATTATATAGATCACACTATATAACCTTAGCTACCATTCCTCATTATATGGTTCCACCGGATCCATTCTAGACCATGCCTATATTAACCAACTAGCTTCCTCCGACTCTTCTCCAAGTAGTTGTAACATTGTACTTAAAGCGTCCGTAACAATTTTAGCTTAACTATAGTGGCCGCCTAAAGGATTATTATAATTCTTTATAAGAATCTTCTAATATAGATTTGCTTCTTATAGCACCTAAACCTTACTATATTTACATAGTAGGCCTATTAGGTCTAGTTCCTAATAGTAGCGCCTAGCAGCTTTCTTTCCATTACATTTCCAGTCTATTTTTATATTAAAGATAGTATAGAAGGCGTCCCTCTGTTATACCTTATGGATAAGATCTATTAACCTTTTAGATAGTTCCTAGGTAAAAGCTGTTTTATTTTATACTGCTCTAAGTATATAATTAAATAGTACTATGGATTTTATAACTCTTTAGTATATATATATTAGGAAGGCCGCTATAAGGTTAAAGTCCTTTAGTTATTATAGGGCTCTAGGTTCTAATTGCTTTATAGCATTACTTTTAGTTTAAGGGGATGGCTTAGTAATTAGAGGTAATATATTACTAGGTTCTAAAAGTGTGTTAGGGACGTCCTATCTAGGTATATTTAGACCCTTATTAGTAATAGGCCGGGTACTAGCCGGAATATTAGTAGAAGCTAATAGGGTTTATACTACCTAAGACTTAGTGCTTAAAGCTATAGGTGCTTAAGCATCCTATACCTAGAGCTTGTTCTATAATATAGGGAGTAAAATATCTATTATCTCTTTTCCTTCTCCTATTTTAAAGCCTTTAGCATAGTCTAGCCATTATAACGGCCTATTAGCAGGGTTTTTTCCCCCTAGCTTATATTTAATCTTAAAATTAAATTATATAAGCTCCTCTACCTATCTAGCCTATTAAGGTATAAGCTCCTTTATAGTTATAAAGTAGTATAAATTATAATAATCTAAGAGTATATAAGTAGTATAGCTTACGTGCTTAAGGTAGTGTCGCCACTATTTAAAGCAGTTAACTATAGCCAGTAGTTCCTTATTGTGGGTATAATACCTAACTTTAGGTCACTAGAATTTTCTACTATAGAATGTTACTAATCTTTAGTGGAGCTAGGTGGCATCTAGATGCCTATTAGGTTACAATAGGATACTAATAAGGGCAAAATTAAATATATTAGTAACCATTATTAGTAGCTAATCTAGGTTAAAATGCTATAGTAGTAGAGCTTTTATAAACTTTATATATAGTTCCTAAAAGGCTTCCTATACCTTTCTGGGCTATATCTATAGTTTATACTATTTAGTTAGTCCCTTTTTAGTTTTCTTCCTTCCTACCTTTAAGCTTTTTACTTCTTAGGCTAGGTCTTAAAAAGCTTTAGTAATATAGTTAGATAGGTATTAGGCAATGTCTAAGTAGTTATAGATAAAGCGCCTATAGAAATTGGCAAAGCCTAAAAACACTTAAATATTATAGTAGCTCTCTAGCTCTAGCTACTCTTAAATTATTTACACCCATACTAGGTCTATAACTCGCCTATAGGTATTATAATATAACCCAGGAACTTAACCTGCTTAGTATTAAAGATATACTTTAACGCCTTAGTGTAGAGGCCCTAATTATCTAAACGTTCCAGTACTTTATGGACATATTACTTATACTAATCCTTATTTTCTAAGTAGATTAAAATTTTATCTAAATAGATAATATATATATGGTTAACTAGTCCCCCTAAGGCTCTATAAATATATAATTAAAATGTTATAGACGTATTAGCTAGCCTAAAGGGCATTACTAGATACTTAAAGTAGCCATATTAGGTCTTAAAGGCGGTCTTCTACTTATCCCCTTTTTTAATATAGAGCCTATAATAGGCGTCTTATAGATCTAGCTTTATAAAAATCTTAGCCCTAAATAGTTAATCTAGCATTTTACTAATTAATAGTAGTAGGTAATGGTTCTTAATTATAATCTTATTAAGACCGTAATAGTCTATATATAGCCTTATAGTCCTATCTAGTTTCAGGATAAAGAGGATTAGCATGCCTACTAGTAACTTACTAAGCTATATCTATCCCTTTTCCAGTAAGCTATTAAGGTACTCCTATAAGATCTTAAGCTCTTTATAAGAGAGGTTATAGATAGAAAGGTTTAGTAGCTACTTACCTTTTTCTAGATTAATTATATAATTATATTCCAAGTTCTATAAAAGGACTTTAGCTTACCTACCCAAAAATACCCTTAGTAAGTCCCTTAGGCTTACTAGAATATTTAAAAAATTAGGGTTGCGTTTATCCTCTATATTATTATTAGGTAGGTCCTAGAGCTCTTTTAGAACACTTATAGGCAGCGTCGCACGCTATAATAACTGTTTATATATAGTTGCCACTATATATTAAACAGTTTTATACAGTAGCTAGTAAAGAGTAGGAAATTCCTTAATATAGCGCTTAAGGTACCGCAGTATACTCTCCGCGTATTACTTAAGCTAAAGTAACCCATAACAATAGAAGTATCTTATAAGATCTTTAAGATCGCCGCCTTCTTATAATATTTCCGCAACCTATCTAGCAGTTCCCTATAGGGTCTCTATTATAAAAGGGTTATTACCTATACTAGGCTTTATATCCATCTTACTATATAATAGGGGTTAGATTTAATACTCCTTTGGGTATAAAGCGTATACTATTTTACCTAGGGCTACATCCTCTAGAATATTTTTTAAGCTTATTAGTAATATACGCCCTTCCAATTCTTTATTGTTCCACTATTTAAAGGCTCTTGTCTTAAAGCATATCTTAAAATCTACTTCCGCAAGCTAAGGATATCTAAGGATAAGGTTATAACCTATAAAGTTAGCCGCCTAGAAGGGTTGCAGGCTAACTACCTTAGTGCGGTTATATATATTAGCCACTAACACTCTAAGCTTATAGGCGCTATATAGTTTAATCTAATACTTATTTAGGAAGCCTATAATAGGTTTCCACCACTCTAGTAATAGAATAAGTTTATACTCTTTTACCAAGTTATATTATATAAAATTAATTTCAGCGCCGTTATTATATTGTGCTTAGAACTAACGCATCTCGCCTATAGGGAGTATTATTTCTAGCTTAATAGTAATATAGAGAGTCTTCCCTTCTATATCTTGCCCTAGTTATAGCTAAGAGATGTCTATAATTAGGGCCTCTCTTTTTTTAGTTTATTAGTACATTTATTACCCTACTTGTTTTTCTAATAAGAGTATCCTTTTGGCTTCTTAGAGTGTTCCTATAAGGGTATTAAATAAGTATTAGGTTAACCCTAGAAGTCTTTCCCACTACTTAAGGTTCCTAACTTTAACTATTCTAAAATTCTCTTTAAAAACGGCTTCTTTAAAGACTAGGTCTACCCTATATTACTACTAAAGTGCCCACGCTTCTAGCTACCCCCTAGCTTTTTACTAAAAGAGGTCTGGTTCCTTACTATATTCTTAGCGTTTAGAACTACTTATTCAAAATCTATATATATAGTAATCCGCGGTAGGGTTCCTACACGCTTTATTTTATTATAAATTGCTAGCTTAATTCTAGCCTAGATAAATCTAATCTTCTCCTTTTTATAGACGCTGCTGTTCTTATTTTTAAAGGGCTCTAGATCTATCTATTAAGTATAAGTTTCTATAAAGTTTATAAACTAGCGGAAATTTTAATGGTCTAGCTATATACCATTCTGGAATTATTCTGCATTATTATATTATATGATATATAGATTTTAGGTCTAATCCTTTAGGAAGGTCTACAGCTATAGCTATATAGTAATTTGCTCTTTATTAAGTTAATTAAGCGTAATTTAGTTTAGCAATTAGTCTTTAATCTTGCTAATAATCCACTATATATATTCTTTAGTGTTATCTTATATTATTAGCATCTTAAAGAAGTTATCCACCTCGCAAACCTAATTATCCAAATATTAGGCGCTAGGTCTATAACGGAGTTCTAAACTACTAGAGGCCTTAGCCAATTAGTCTATATCTTTCTTCTATTTATTATATAGATGTCTCTTTAAGTCTTCTATACTTTCTTAGGTAGGTACTAGGTAGCCCCTAAAAAGCCCTTAGCCCTAACTAAGTTAAAAAAAAACCTATCTAGCTTAAATTAAACCCTACTAAATCTAAATTTGCCCTTAAAGGGATTTAATATATTTATTAGTGGCTTCCTCCTATATGGCTTCTAAGAGCCTTATAATAGCTTCCTAATATCTATCTTAAAGGATATTAGTATAGGGCTCTTAACTTTCTAAACTTAGGCCTAAGGAAGCTCTAGCTATAGAGGTAGTATTAGCACTAGTAGCTAGTATGGATTTCCTAATAAGCCTTAGGTCTTAAGTTAGTATTTAAATTAAATTACCTAAAGGGGTAGGCCCGCTTAGCTTATAAGCAGTCTATATACCGCTACTATACTAATTATAGACTGGTAGTCTTTTAGGAGGGTTCTGATTAGGTCCCTAGTTAAACACATTAGTATATTCCTTTAGTATATCTAGTTTAGGGGAATATCTTAGTATTACCTCTAGCGCTTAGTCTTCTAATTAGCCTAAATAGGGCTAGAGGGGTTCTAGTTACTTTTTAGTAGCATTGCGTCCATTATAAAGGGTGTCTGCGTTTTCCTTAGTAGTGACTATAGGTATATAAAAGTCTTTAAGCTCCTAGTATATCTAGGTATTAGGGCTTATTTAGCCGTCTTACCTAGAGGTTTATATTATTATAATCTCTTACTATTAAAGGGACTTTCCTACCTTAATGCGACGGCTTTCTATAAGATATTTATAGAGTTTCTATTTAGGTTATTATAAGATTTTAAGGGAGGATAGTAGATATAAATAAAAGATGTAAATATATAATCTGGTTTTTAAAGCCAGCTACCCTTCTAAATAAAGTAGAAAGGATTTAAATATAAGGGGGCTTTATAGATAGGGGGCTATAAGGCACAATTATAGAATAGAATGGATTAGTAAGGGAGACAAATCCTTAAGGAGGTAAGGCCTTTAGGATTGTGGAGACTATATACTATAGGCATATGCCTCTGGCACGTAACTGGCGACTATTTAAGGGGCGTCTAAAGGTTGTCCTAAGGGCAACCCAAGGTAACTGTAATAATATCCCTTATAAGTTCCTCCTTTTTTATAAGCCTTATAAATAGTTTAATATTATTTAACCACTATGCTATAAACCTATTATAGTAGTTGTAAAACCGTAGGAACGACTTTAACTATATAACATTCTCCGGTTTTTACTAACTTACTATAGCTTTAACTTTCTTTAAGTCTATACTAATTCTGCCTAGCTTAATAATAAATCTAATAAAATTAGTCTTTCTTGTGAAGAACTTATATTTCTTAATTACTACTAGTAACGTATTTCACGGGTAAGCTGGTCAAACGGGTAAGCTGATCACTTCAAAAACACACCAAAAAATGGAAAAATCACACTTTAATATCTTAACAACCACTTAATAATAAATTTTAATAATTTAAAT
>Ga0307507_10000274_pt1 | contig 101422 bp, 71 predicted proteins | sample 7_EM_MG_FD_207223 | JGI IMG/M metagenome (GOLD analysis project Ga0307507, IMG submission 207223) | Populus trichocarpa ectomycorrhiza microbial communities from riparian zone in the Pacific Northwest, United States - 7_EM | ecosystem: Host-associated > Plants > Roots > Unclassified | place... | reverse complement strand
AAGGGCTAAGTTACTTCTATTAGTAGTAGTATAGAAGAACTACCTATAATAAGTTAGTATATAAGGGTGGCTGGGTTATATCCTGGATATATCCTAGATATATCTATCACATATTAGGGGGGCTGATTTGGCGCGGTTACGACCCAGGTTAATACGAGGTTAGGACCACCCCTGCTAATAACGCGCCCGAACCCCATACGAGGTTGCGCAGCGACCGCCCCCGAGTACTTTTGCACGCGATTTTGGGCGAAAAGGTACATAATTTAAGTTAAATCAGTACTTCTGGACGGTCGCGTAATGTTACTCTAAATTTACAACACCTAAACGGGCTCTATTCCTACATTAAGGCGTCTTAGTTACTATAGTGTAGTCCTATATTAAGACATCTTAGTTACTAGAGTATAGTCCTATATTAAGGCATCTTGGTAACTGTAGTGCAGTCCTATATTAAGACGTCTTAGTCACTAGAGTATAGTCCTACATTAAGACGTCTTAGTTACTGCAGTGCAGTCCTATATTAAGACGTTTCAGTCACTAATAGAGTCCTATATTAAGGCGTCTTAGTTAATGCAGTAGTCCTATAGTAAAATAGTATTATATATATATATATATACTGCTTAATACGGAGCCTTTCCCTCCCTTTCCCTCCCCCGCCCTAAGGGCTAGTTAGTAGTTAGATATTCTTATAAAGCTAATCCAAAAAACGCTAGCCTTATAGCTGTTCCAGCTAGTTAATAGCCTATCTCTTATCTCTTACCATACCGTCTTCTACGCGCCGTCTTGTATCCTTAATTATCCTACGGCGACGGCTATAGAATATAGCCTCGCTGTTAACCCGTTAGTGTGCCCCCCAGTAGTAATTAAGAGCTTTAATAAACGGCCTACCCACTAGCCCTAAAGTCCACTTAGTCTAAAGCTAGAAGACTAAATTACCGCCTTAAAGCATTTTATATTTCCTTAGCGGCGCCTATAGGTTAAGAATAAATAGGGGAGATAGTTAAGTATTAGCTTATGCCTGCGCCAGTAGGGGCAATGCGGATATTATAGACGGCTAAGCAGGTAGTATAGATATTGTAAACAGCTAAGCGGATAGTGCGGATATTATAGACGGCTAAGCGGGCAGTACGGATATTATAGATGGCTAAGTAAATAGTGCGGATATTGTAGACAGCTAAGCGGGTAGTATGGATATTAAGACGGATGTATAGACTCTATAGGCCCTATTAAGATACCCGTCTTCCCTTACTAGATCTATATAGGTATAAATAATGCTAATAACCTTTCTATCTCGCTAAGGCGTTCTAAGATCGTCTGTATGTATAATTAAACCCCCTTTATCTTAGAGATTGCGGCCTTATATCTTAGCTTAGCTACGGCCTTATAGGCGGGCCAGTATTTCCATATTATTAGCTTGTCTAGCGTAACTATATTAACTAGCGAGCTTTCCACCCGCGTGGTAAACCTCTAGTACTCCTTATAGCTAAAGAGGAGGTCCTTCTATAGGGGGTGGAGCGGAAACTGCTTGCGTAGGATTACTAAGTCCTGTAATAGGATTACCCTAAGCGCACAAAGGAGGCGTAGAAATCCTAAGCCCGTAAGGTCAAGCCATATAACCTTATTATCAGCCCTACCTGGATAGTAGGCCTCTATACGTTTTAGCCAGATATTAGTCTTAGGCCATATCTTTAAATAGAGGGCCTCCTCTAGCACCTCCCGTGTATAGGGGAGAAAGTAGCCCTTTCCTTCCTTTAGGAAGCCGGTAATTAACCGCATAAACGTACGGGGTAGGTAGCTAAGGTAGGCTCCCGTTATCGCGTCCGTATTCCAGTATCTGGCCCGTCTAATTTAGGTCTCCTTAATGCCGCTTAGCTTGGCATGCTAGACGCTCTGCTTATAGGCGCTATGGGTCTTCTCCTTTAAGTAAATTCCTACCCCCTAAAACATCTTTTTATTCTATTTAAACTACATATAATAGCTTAGCGGCTATTGCGGTACTTTAATACTGCTAGGGAAGATATATAGGTTATAGTAGTCCTCCAGCTGCTGAAAGGATAGGAAGCTCTTAGCGCTATCTTTACCTTAGTGGTTAAAGAAGTAGAAGGCTATTATAGAGAGGGGGCAGATAATAGGGTCAGCGTTCCGTATATAGCCTATATACTTAACCTTGCCGTGCTAATTCTGCTTCCCTTATATTATTAACATAATTATATATAGCGCTAACTTATCTGGTTTAGGCCCTTTGTTCTCTAGTTTAATAAAAATAAAGTTAGCAAGCTAAATATCTTATCTACTTTTACTATCCCTTGCACCGATAATTATGTGTTCGGAGCTGTGGCCCGTGCGCAACCAGCCAGGAACACCAACTTGAAGCCGTGAACTCCTGTCGATTTTGGTGTTGCTGTGCACGGGCCACAACTCCGAACACACTATCGGTGCAAGGGATAGGTAATAGTAGTATAGCCTAAGGAATGGGTTAGAAAATGGCAGCCGTATAGACTAGATAGGGCATATATAAATCTAATAAATGCTCAGCTGCAGTTTAAAGGTAAGACTTAACTGAACCTAGCATCTTAGAGCCCGTCTCCTAGCACTAAGTAATTACCTTTTTAAGCCCTTTAATATTATAGCCGCTAGTAATTATAAATAGGCCTTAATTAATAAAGTTAACGCGTTAAATCCGGTCTTTATTGCGGCGGACGCTATTTAGTACTGCTAAGAGCTTCGCCCCCCGTAGTGGCTATAAGGTCTTACCTTCTAACTGCTATACGTAAAGCTTAGTAATAGCGGAGACGTAGCTATTTATAACTAAGTATTAGACTATCTCGTTAAATAGGGCGTCTAGGGCCTTCTCATCCTATGCCTTCCCTTCCTCCTTTATAGCTTCTTCCCCTATACCTGCGGCTGCCCCTATAGCTACCCCTATGGCTGCCCCTATAGATACCTTCCCCCCTAGCTGCCCTGCCCGCTTAACTATCTTTACCTCTTCTTCGCCCACTTGCTATCTTTCTATATCTCTTTCTGTTTTAACTTCCGTTTTTAATAGCCAGCAGTCTATAATTCTTAGTTAATAACTTACTGATTTAAAAATAGATAAAGCTTATCTTTTATTACCTAGGCGCCATCTATATTGCCTTCTAGTCTTATATACTAGTCTTCCTACTTTTTCTGCTTTAGCTTGTACGCCCTTATAGTATTCCTTAAGCGCTAGGCCTTATAAATATTGTGTAGCCGTGCTATTTGGGCCTTGAATTCGTTCTGAAGGCTATTAGAGGAGGAGGCTAGGGGGGCTTCCTTTAACTGCAAAGTAGACTATAGGGTAAGAAGATTCTTAAAAGACTCTATATCTGTAAATATCCGCAAGAGGTTAGGGGGAAGATATGTAAGCGTAGCGCGGGTAAATAAAGCTACTAAATGCGTAAATATTAAAAGGGGAGGAGGAGAAGAGAGCTCTATATTATAGAATTAGAATTATAGTAGGCCTTTCTATATAAAATCAGAAGCCCTATGTAAGCCTACACGGGCATAAGAGCAGGAGAGGGTTAGAAAATGGATTGTCAAGGCAATGGTAAGGTTAAAGGCGCGCTAAGGCCCTCTATACTAACCTAGTACTAACCTAGGCCTCAAAAACGCGTCTAAAAAGTAGGGGCCACTACCAAAGGGGGGGGGTAATATTTGGACGATATGTCGCGGACCTTAGGGGGTTGTGCGTAACCTAAGGTTACGCCAAGCTTAACCCCAACCTCCAATACCTTACGATTTCCAGGTGTGTTCTCGAATCGCTAAGCTGCTGTGGCACTCGCAGTGTCTTTTTTCGCAACGGCCTTTTGTACCACTTCTTCCGCCTTCCAGCTGTATAACCGACCGTTTACATCTCCAGCCATCATCTTCACTACAGACGCACCCGATCGATCAGTTGCTATATCCAAAGGCAGGTATATGGAGGTTTGACTTACTGATCCACGGATATTTACTAACTAGCCAGATAAATCCATATAGTATCATTTCCATCACGAACCCCATATCCTTTTTGTTCCCGTCCATTCGCTCTGCAGCCACGGCAATTTCCTGCACACGGGGCTGCCTGACTTCATAGTACACTTTAGTTGCCACCTCCAGCGCATCTCTCTCAGTTCCATCGCCACTATCATAGCATTTGGAAAGATAGTGCGCCAGAGCCAACGAGAAGGTAAGACTATCTTCAAGCGCCTGGCTCGCGCCCTGCCCGCTCGTAGGCGGCAAAGCATGGCAACTATCTCCAATCAAAACCAGCCCCTTCTCACCCCAGTGCGGCAGCGGAGGCGTTGTCCAGGTTGGGTTGATGGAGTCAAAGTCGACCGTCTTGATTATGTCCTGGATGACAGGGTCTTTCCAGTTGCGGTGGCGGTCCTGGAGCTGCTTCTTAACAGCCGCGACGTCGAGAATCTTACGATTCGGTACAGTCGCGGACTGATAAGTGCTCCACCTAATGAGTTGAGGTGAGCTGTGGGGAGTCGACTACACTTCCGAGCTGGGAAGAGGAGAGTGCTAGGGAAGTCAGGAGACTTACCACATCATGTTATTGGTCTCCGCAGGCCCAACACTACCGTACCCGAAGAAGCCATTGCGTCCGAACGTGAAGACCATGGATTTATCCTTCACCACCTCTTCCGGGAGAGGCTTGTTGATAAAGCCACCAATGCCAGCCAGGCCGCTACTCCAACCATCAGCTTCCACGATACGACCAAAACGAACCAATCCCTCAAGTAACGAAGCACAACAACAAACACTCACGTATACTTGGGCGCGAAACCATCCCCAAACAGCGTCTTCCGCACCGAACTCCACATCCCATCCGCCCCAACCACCAAATCCGCGCTCTCCTCCCCAACCACGCCCTCCTCCCCCGCCTCCCTCCCCTCAAACCTCACCACCACCCGCCCATCCGCCCCCCGCCCCACCCCCGTAACCCGCCGATACCTCACCGCACCCGCAACCCCCTTGCTCCGCACCTCCTCCGACAAGATGCGCCACAGCCCCTCCCGCGAGCTCGCCACACACACCTCCCCGGGCACCCTACCGTCGGCCAGCGGCATGCACGCCAGCTTCCAGCCGCGCGCCGCGCGGAACGTGAAGTGCTCGCACGGGAACCCCTGCGCGCGCACGCGGTCGCGCAGGGCGGGGGACAGCTGCGCCAGGACGCGCATGCCGTTGGGGGCGACGCCGAGGCCGCCGCCGACGATGGCGGTCGCCGAGGGCTCGTCTGGAGGGGTGGCGGTGGTGGTGGCGAGGGGTGTGGGTGTGGTTGAGGAGGGGGAGGGGGAGGCGCGCGGGCGGTGGGATTCGTAGATCGTGATGGTGTGCGGGGCGGAGGGGGAGGGGGGCGCGGGGAGGTGCTTGGTGAGATGGAGGTATGTGGAGGTGCCGGCGATGCCGGCGCCTATGATGATGATTTTCATGGTGGTGGTGGTGGAAATTAGAGATGGAGATGGAGACGGAGATGGGTTGAGCAAGGCTGGAGGTGGGTTGAGTATTACAAGGCAGGAAGATGGAAATGATGGTCAGGGTATGTAGTTTTGCAGCAGATATCTTCAGCTGTAGTGCATAAAAGACGGAGAAGTAGAATGGCTGTAAGTTCTCAACTGAAAATGCCCAAATAAGTAGAAATATATTGACTCCCAAGCTACATTCTCATCTATCAGGCAGCAACCAGTTGCAGTGCCATGATTTGCGCAGGTATGGATGTCGCACAGGCGTCGTAAGGCATTGCGAATGCAAGCGTCGTTGTGCGTATCGAGGAGGTTGAGGGCGCCAAGTGGTGGATGAATACGAGAAGGCGTAGGTGGCTTACGCTTCCACGAGGATGCATGTAAATCGGTTAATTGTGTCGCCGGCCAATCCATCTAGCCATCGAGGTAAATGGCTCTGGACATGGAGATACGGTGCTAACGACAGCTAATATAAATAACCGTATGTTATGCCTACCACTCGTCCCATATGCAGCCAGAATTGAGTGAGAAACGGGCACAAGCTATAACCAATTGTTACAATTCTCCTGCAGACTAACCGCAAGCTGTGTAAAAGGCTGTCCAATTACAAACTTGGAACGGCTACTATTCAAGGGCCCGGCTGGGTTCTCTAACGGCGGGATTTCTTAGAGATTCGATGGTCTGAAGCGTTCCTTCCTGCAAAGACCCCTTTTCGCTCGTGTGAAAATATAGACTACAGGAAAGTATCGTATTAAACTGTGTAATACGTGTTGATCAACTACTGAATATTCGATTGGAATCGCTTTATGCTAGATTAGCACAAGCCCGGTAGGCCCATTCAGAACCTAGGATGATCTGCTGGTATTCGTTCAAATTAATAGAAATAGCGCCTAGTCAGGTGGATAGAGGTAGCCTCGAAGCTATGTGGAAGGGATATCTGCTATTTAGTAGAACTTGAATGCTAGCAACAGGTAGTACCCCCCTGACTTAGTCAGGGCACAGAAGCCAGGAAAAAAAGATTAGGTGAAGTTTGTACAATGATATATTTGATATTTTCAGTCCCAAAAACGAGCTTACACTCGTTCCCAAGCTCATAGGTATCCCAAATGAAAAGCCTCGCAAGATTACAAGAATTATACTACCCTACTAGAAGGTCCCCTACCACCCAGCCCCTAACTACCCCTTCATCCGGTCTCGGATGATCTACCTCCCGAAGTACTTCTTTTCAAAGTACCGGAGTACCGCATAGCTCGTGAACGAGAATGCGAAGCCTAGCTCAAAGCCCACATCGCCACCATACGGAGCCTCGCCAGCGTGCAGCGCGATTGGTCCAACGAACCAGACTTGGGACATGCCAGTGACCATGCCGGCAATACCAAAGCAGAAGGCCAGGACGGCGGCAAAGCCGGGAGGAAGCTTCGACGGCTGGTCGTAGTGCTCGGGCACGTAGCCGTTCATGCCGCGCTTGTAGAGGAAGTGCTCTGAGAAAGCGATGCCCTCATAGATGGCGAGCCAGTAGCCTAAGGTGCTGATGTCAGTAATCTTTTGCAAGATTTGCGGGGAATGATGTACCCACCAATGAAGTTCATGAAGTTCTCGAGAACAGCCTCAAAGTGAGAGTAGCCGGGAATGGCAATTGCGATATACACACCAGTCGCAACACCAGTCCAGATGAAGCGGGGAACGCGCTGCGTCCACCTTCCAAGCACTTGCATCGTCAAGGACACGGAGTAGATGTTGGGGCAGTTGTTCGCAATGATGGACAGAGCCAAGATGACAAGGCAGAATTTACCAAACGTTCCAAGAGGAGGGAAAAGCACTGCTGCGAGCAACCCACCAGTACCGGAGGCGTCGTACCCGTCTTGATACCTATTGACGCCGTTGTTGATAGAGGTGGCTGACATAATGGCCACGCCCAGCATCTCGGTGAAAAGAAGTGGGATGATAAGACCAAGCCAGGTGGAGAAGAAGACTTTGGTGCGTCCCTGGCCAACAGGCTGGTATACCGTGTAGTCGGCCGCATATGAGGTCCAGCCTGTCGCGAAGCCGTAGATGACGGATCCGAAAGAGAGAATGGAGCCCAGCTCCGACGTTCCAACTCCCATGGGGATATTTCGGAAGTCGCCAGAATGGGCGAAGACGCCGAGGATGATCATGAAGATGATAAAGGTTGGGATCCAAGACCAGAATTCATAGGCGTGCACGACCTTGTAGCCGAAAAGTGTCACAAGGAAGGTGCAGATCGCAATGATGATGATACCAGCGAAACCAGGGACATCATGGTTCACAGCATGGATGAGCTGCGCGCCGACAATGCTGTTGACAGATGACCAGCCAATGCAGGCAAGGACGTTGAAGAAAGCGACTAGAAGGTATTAGCTTCCCTTTCTGAAGCAATCCCATGTGGAGAATGCAGCGGGACATACTGAGCTTAACTCCGTGCCACCCAAACCAGAACCTTGAAAGCACCATTTGTCGAAGGCCAAATCGGGGACCAAAGGTTGAGAAGTAGCATACTGGAATGATGCCGATGAGGTTGAAGAACAGGACGACAAGAATCGCATCAACGAATCCTAGGAAGAACAAGGACTTTCCGAGAAGACCAATCGCAAAAGATGAGACGACCATATTGGCAGATAGCCACTACAGCTGGGATCAGCACCTGTCCAGTGTAGCTCCCGGAAAATGGTGTGGCGAATAATTTAATATGGAACTGCTATAATGAAAATTTCAACGCACCATGGTGCCGACATTCAGTAAAGAATCATCGTGCCTCTCGTTCTCAGGCACTCTCTCAATGCCTCGCTGTTCGATATTGAACTTCCCGGCCAATCGCTGCAACTTGGCGTATGCGCTGTCTCCGTACTCGAAGCTCTCGCCAGGCACAGCGCCGCCGTCGACAACATATGCAGGTTCTATGGGTGTCTTTTCAATATCATGGTCGTACTCCGGGTAACCCATGATGGACGGTGGAATTCAGTTGGGAGGCGTGAGGGTTTTGTTTCGAACAATTGGTCGCGTGTTCGGTCGTAGAAGGTATCCCAGGCCTCTCTTCGGAGGAAGTTGAGTCGAAGTTGAGCAGACTCGGTGTGATGGGTGCTGGAGAATTCATCAGGGTACCTCGGACGGAGTATTAATATAAGAAAAGAAGGCGTCGTGGGAGCATCGTCTTGAGCGGGCTGGTCCATGGAGAGCGATAAGCCTAACTAATTCCTGTTCAGGATGTGGAGGGTGCTGCAGGGTGCAAATGCCTTCTGGAGCGGCCATCGGCGGCCAGTCAGGAGGAAGAGAGAGGTGCCGAGCGAACAAAGATCGGCCGCCTGCCTCCACCAGCTCCCCGAGCTCGAGATACGCGTGCGCTTTGTTGCCACGAGGGCCCAGCCTTCCGGCGAGCTGCGATGGTCACAGTGGTAGTTCGCGGCGAAGTCCTGCGCCAACTTGGGCCCGCAACATACCTAACATGGCCCAAATTTGGCTCTCCCACTCCCTTTACCCTTACCAATCTCGTACATCTCGAACCCTGGACAGCAAGCAGACACCAACTGAGCTGTGAGATGCACACGCAATGGGCTGCCCTCCACGGGCGCATCGCATTTCCACCAAAAAGCATCGGTACGCAGCCGGGGAAAAAACGTGAGGCATGGAATCCTCGACCCTTGCCCGCCGCCCGTCATCGCGTAGGTCTCCGTTGTGGCGCACCACGCCGACAGCAGCAACAACAGCGATAAGACATGCGGGTGGCCGCCAATCAGCAGTCAAGTCTGACGTTCCAGAATTTGTCCTCGAAGGCTGTAAGCTTCCCGGGCCTGCAAGCTGCCTAAAAGAAGTATGGCCGGTGAAGCTTGTTCGGCAAGCAAGCTCTGACAAGAAGCTGTTCGCGGTGCTCCGAAGAGCCCGTCATGCCCCGTCTTGCTTTGCCTTGCTTGTCATGGTTTCGCCATCTGTTTCAGCGCTGTGGAGACATCCACAATATCTCCCCTCATACATCAAAAGCTGCGATATCCCATCTAACTCTGTCAAGCTGCAGCTACAGGCGAACCTAGAGTCGAGAAGTAGATAGACTGTCCAGCGCATTCACCTTACCAAGTAAAAAGCACCGAGAGATTTCAATCACCGACCGATCTCAATCACCAAAGCCTCGAATTAGCCACCCCCCTCCAAACTCTGGACCAAGCGAAAAAGGCTTGCAGTACTCGAAACCATTTGTGGACCTGCGGGATGCCTTTTACCCCCGACTATCCTAGCTCGGCGGGCCCCGACACCAGCCAATGTCAAAGCTGGTACTGTTACTAAAGGTAAGCCTCCTACCTCGACAAGAATAGAATCGTACCACAAGGCGCTTTACAGCTATCTCGGCTAAAATCTGCACATGATGAGTTGAACATGGTCAACAATCACCAAGTTTCCACTGATTGCACGCAACTTAGCTATAATTAATTGCCGCATCTCAGTCGCTTCTCCACGAGGTTCAGGAATCACCATCGTGATCCATCGAGATCCATTGAAGGCGTATCGTGACCCGCAATCCAAAAGACGTGCGCCCGCCAACCTCATCGATGCGGGGTCTTCGAATAAGACGACCGCTAAGCAGACCGACGACCTAGGCGAAAGAGTTTACTCAACACCGAGGACCTCAGAAGCGATAGGCTGCTAGCGAGCCATCGGAAGGCCTGGCTATGCAGCTTATCCTCGGATCAGAGCCGGTTTTTGTTCTGGAAGCTCTCGTCGAAGACCTTCGGGGAAACTTGACGTGGCAGTCCGCTGATAGAGCGACGATAGGGCTATGATAGGCTGAATGATGAAAAAAAGTGGAAAATCATGGGGAGTCTAGGTGAGCGGAGGCCGTCTGTCCAATTATCGTTTCCAAAGAGAAGGATTCCGATAATTCACAAAAAGCAATTTCGGCTTCACATTCCATCAATTGATAAGGAACCGGAGGCCAGATTTAACCACTATCTGCTTCAGTAAAAGTATCACCACGTTGACAAAACGTCCAATATTCCGCATAGGAGATTTCATACGTTCGTATCTGTTGGTATTGCGGATATTGGAACTCCGCAGTTCGCCACAGAAGAGTCCAACATTTTTCAGCTTCAATTTCTCGTATGCCTCTACCTCTTTTATCACCTCGATTAGCATCAATGGCTACCAAAACAAGTATTCCGTCATTTTGCCGACATACAACGAGCGCGAGAACTTGCCTATTACAGTCTCTCCTGAACGACAGCTTCACAAAGAAGTAAGACAAAAACGATTTAGAAGCTTCTGAGTCCTCAATATCTAATAACATACAGTGGGTTCGAATGTGAAATCATCATTGTTGACGATTCAAGTCCGGATAATACCGCCGAGGTAGCAAAACAACTCCAGAAAGTGTTCCCTAGTCGCATTATCCTCAAGCAGCGTGCTGGAAAATTGGGCTTAGGGACAGCCTATGTTCACGTAGGTAAATCCTGGATTAAAGCTATTCTCTAAGAATACTGGCATTACTTCTTATCCGCAGTCCAATTTGCTACGGGTAACTTTGTGATTATTATGGACGCCGATTTCAGCCACCACCCTAAGTTCATCTCCGAAATGATCCACGTTCAGGCGGCTAAAGACTACGACATTGTGACCGGTTCAAGATATTCTGGGGAGGGTGGAGGTGTTTACGGCTGGGATTTAAAGAGGAAGTTTGTGTCTAAAGGCGCTAATATCTTCGTGGATACTATGCTCCGTCCCGGTGTGAGCGACCTGACTGGAAGTTACAGACTGTACAAAAAGGACGTATTGGAGAAGGTTATTGCGAAGGTGCAAAGCAAGGGATATGTCCTCCAGATGGAACTCATGGTGCTGGCCAAGTCGATGGGATACACCGTTGCTGAGGTGCCCATCACCTTCGTAGATCGCGTGTACGGCGAGAGCAAACTTGACGGAGACGAGATTGTACAATACGCAAAGGGAGTTTTTAACTTATGGATGCGGGTTTGAGGCTAGGAGAACTAGGATTGATGAACTAGACCCGAATGTCTCGAGGTCCCGATCGAAGCTCTTCAATTGCCGGACGGACGTCAGTTGTCTTGATTTGCAAACTCGTAGAAGAGGTTTGTTGCCAATGCGCGACTCGTCGAACTCAAGAGACTCGACATCACATCATCAATCAACAAGAGTACCAGTGAAAGTCAAGAAGGGTGGTGTGTTAGAATCCAAAGCCATTCCTTCGCTGCAAGAAGTTGCATGTAAGGAGGTCGAATGGCTACATGACTTCACCGAGACACGTCGCGATCAACGCGTTATTGGCGGCGCCGTGACCCCATGACTCGATAAAAGAATTCTTGCGTCGTGTATTGCATGGGTTTCGATTCCCCTTATTTTCTTCTCCTGTCATTTTTCGTTCTCTCGACTCCGTAGTATAGGATAGTCGTGAATGTTGTGTAAGTATCACTCGTCCAATGTTTTCGGCAAGGTGTCCAATAGCTAGCGACGCTGATAGCGAAGCTACCAAGAGACTACGTAGCGGTTCAGCTAGCTAGCGATAGGATGTAGGTAGCGAGCTTCACAAGAGGGTCCCTGCTAGTGTGCTAGTAGAATAATACAGCCCAACACAAAGGTTCGTTTATTTTGATAACATACTAGCAAGGAGGGCCGTCTGACCCGTTCATGTTACCCCCTTGTAGAATCAGGAGCGCGCTAATAGCTCGCTACCTTAATGAGGAAGTAATAATAAAATCTTAGTGTTTTAAAGCGTATGTTATAAGAAGAAGGCTAGAAGCGCGCTAAATAATAAGAAATACGGAAATCCTAGTATCCCTAATTATCTCCATGTAAGGGGTATTTTATCCCTTACTCGGCTGTATCACCCGAGGGCTCTCAGGAATTATTATTCTGCCTGTGCACGGATCACTTAGAGGTAGGATACTACTTGATAGATTCAGGAACGAATGGATCGGCCACTCCGCGTTCCACAATCTCTCTACTTATGCGGACGAGGTTTATCTGCATGCATCTCTCATGCAGATACCTTGTCTCCCCAGCAGCCAGGTTCTACCCTGAGCTATCTGCTACGTACAAGGCTGGTTGAAATCTCGCTAAAGGACGGGAATGGCTCTGGGCCCTTGGCACGAAATATTAACTTTGTGAGAAACCCCCGAGCCCTTTTCTGCTTCTCATTTTCTCTTTATCCGAATTCGGCTAAATCCCTCCTGGGCGCTTGTGCCGAGAGCTCCATGTGGGGAATACAAGCAAAGGGGAAAGGACATATGAACTTTGAGGGATGGCATGAATCTTGAAACGTAAATAGGTAGCATATATACTCGTATCCACATCTCTAGAGCTAGTGTTGAACACAATCGAAATTTGCTTCCTCCAACCACTCCCTACCTTCTCTAACCTCATAGTCTCGATATCACACAAGGGCATCATGTCGTTTCTACCAAAGTCGGCCTACCACCGCGAATCTTTCAGGCCCAAAAGCTTTACATTCATTTCACTCGATTTCTGTGTAAGCAACCTCGCTCAGGTAGGTCGAGCTGGTTTAGTGACGCTACTGAAGTGTAAAATGCTTTCTCCTGGTGCGTTGAATGATCTCTGGACACTATTTCGCACAAGCTTAAACCTCCAATGTCTGTTAACTCTCCTTCCATGTCATCTCTTGTTGTAGTTCCTAGAGCTCCTAGCTTCCATCTTATTTTTCAATCTCCACGTTCTTCGTCCCACGTAACCCTCACGTCTTCAAGCAAGTTAGCATCACACCACAAGCATCGCGCGAAGTTGGAGAATTTCATTCAATTCCATCCGATCCTATCCTAGCACCCTTATAACATTCTCCTCGCCCCGGCCACTCAGCCCCATCATCCATCGCCGTTCAGCCCCGCAAGGCTCCCCTCCAATAATTCCCCCACAAGTCCCAGGCCGGGCCATCCAGCAAAACCCAGGCGATGTCATCTGTGGGCCATCAGATACTACTAATACTACAAACGTCAAGTCATCGAATCGACAACCGTAGGCAGTCATCCAGCAATAAGCGCCGCGCCTCCCTGAAGGGGCATACAGGAAAGAAAAAGGAGGGAAAAAAAAGCGAATGTAGTGAAAATGCAAAGCACGAAAGCAACAAGAAACGCCACCAGCTCCGTGCAAATCCCGCGACAAGCAGCCCAAAAAGATATAAAATATAAAAAACGGTGCAGTAAAATAACAAGAGTGAAACGGAGGATGGGGAAAATAAATTGCAGCAGAGACGCAGCTAAAAGCACCCAGATTGGTTCCAAAGGAGCCCCGGGCGGAAAATGACGAAATAAGTATTGCGACGAGGCTTGCGTCGCTATGGGGAGGGAATAAGATAAATGTGAATGCCTCCCCCTCTATTTCGAGGGAGGTTAGAAGTCGTTCGATACCGACTGCTCCACGCGCAACTTGCCAGTCTCAATTCGTTCGACGCGGAGCACGAGTTCCTATTCATAGGTCAGTCAACCATCAACAAGGTAGACGTAAGTTGGTATTTGCAGTCATACCTTCATTGCTCTAGCAGTCTTGAAAGCTAATGGCGGCACCTTCTCCCTCGCTCCCTCCCTTACGTCAACCTCCAGCAAATTAATCCTACATTCTTCCAGCACCTCCACCACAGGGATGGCGTGTTTCTTGAGCGCGGCATCTCCAACAGTGTTTACGGCTTCATGTGTCTTGTATGCCGTATCCTGCACGGTACGAGAGATATCGGCAATATAGTCTGAGATGGCCCGTTCGTCGGCCTGGGTCAGGGCGGATGAAGCGGGAGACGAGCGAATCGTATGGACGAGCGGCTGGATGCTGTGGACAAGGAGGGCGGTTTGATCGTCGAGGTAGTTCTTCAGTTTTGTTAACACGATATTCCTTGTTTTCATATTACAGTAGTGTTATCTGAGAAATTACTCACCTTAAATTCAACAAGCCCACTCTCCTTCTCTCCGCCGATCCCGTTCACCAATCCAGGTTCCTCGCTCCTCCTACTCGCCCAACTACCGTCTAACCTCCTCGGAGAACCGGTGCTACTCCCATATCCGCCCGAATCGATACTGCCACGACTCCTATGGCGTAGATGGCCGGCGCCATTGATTCCGCTGCTGCCATACGATCCGTACGAGCTGTAGCCTGCACCCAATGGCATTGGCCTGTCATCTTCCTCCTCTTCATCCTCCAGCTCATCCGTCGGCGTAGGCCGAATCTTGACAAGCTTGACCAATTCCACAATGGCGGTTGTGAGATGACTCGCCGCTGCATCTAGAAGGCTCACAGGCGACAAGCCCGCAGCCGAAGCATGGTTCTTGCTTGCCGTGATGAGATTATTTGCAGTCGCGCTGACGCGGGATTTCAGCTTCACCTGCTGCTTCTCGAGGCTGCTGGCTGCGCCATCGCCATTCACGCTGCCGTTCATGGACTGGGCTGGTGAAAGCCCGGATGCGGCATCGATGTCCGATGTGATGTTCCGAATACACACGACCACGTTTTTCATGCACTCCAGCACTGCATGCGGCTCCGATTTACGCGCTACCTGAAGCAGCTCGTCGATGCTCAGTTGGAACTTGGTGACATGTACATCCTTGACTAATCCATCTGGTGTGGCGAAGGCTGCGTCGCGAGTATAGTTTGCGGCGTCAGGAGACTGCATCGCCAAGCCCATGGATGAGGCACGGAGCGTGCGAATCTGCGTTTTCGTGCGAGCATAGCGTGATTTCCATTCTTTGAGCTCGGCTTCGAGAGCTGAGACTTGGTTAGAAAGACGCTCTTCCTTCTCTAATGCATGATCGCTCCGTGAAGATAACGCTCTCATCTCCTGCAAAAACTGAGATGCTTCCCTCCGCACTTCTTCCGTGACCTGCTGCTGTTCCCCGAGTTCTCTCTCCAAATCTTTGTACCGCCGACGCCATTCGCCATCATCGCTATTGTGATTCTGTTGCTGGCGCGATTCTTCGAGCTCGGAGAGCTGCGCGCGCAGGTCACGCTCCACGGCTGAGTTATCAGTGCGCAGTTTATCAAGTTCAGAGCGTAGGGAGGTATTGAGATTTTGAGCTTCGGAGACTTTACGTTCCAGGTTGTAGTGTAATTCATCCCATTCGGCACGCTCGGAGGAAGATGACTGTCAGGGATTTAGCACAGTACAGTACGAGAGGACTTAGAGGGTTGACTGACACTGTCTTTATCTTTTCCAGCGGCCTGAAGGGCCTCAACTTCGGCATCTTTCTCCCGAAGCTTGCTTTCTAACGTATCTACTTTTTCTTGCAGTTGTGACACTTGTGATTGCAGTTCGATAACTAGTTTATCCTGCTGTATTGCTGTTAGCTCTAAAACGAGGCAAGAATTCCAAGAGAATCCATACCCCTTGGCCATTCATGCTCTTGATGCTCTTCAAACTCTTATTTGTCTGCCGTCTGCTCTGTCTCCTTGCTGCACCCTCCAAGTCAAAAGCATCCTCCTGGTCGTCATCGTCGTCGTCCACCCCACTCTGATCATCGTCATCCTCCACCATCGTGCTCTTGTTCGGTATTATGGTATTGCTCTGGAAAGTCTTTGGAAGTGGTCGGCCATACTCGTTGCTTTGACTTTGCTGAGACCTAGGCCTCGGAACTCCCAAGCCAGGACCGCCAGGGCCGCCAGGACCACCAGGACCACCAGGCCCGGGCGGGCCATTGCGAAATGGTGGACCACCTCGAGGGGGAGGGCCCCGAAAACCTGGAGGGCCGCTGTTCATACTATTCGGGGTGCCCGCACGACTCGGAGGCCCACGATTACTACTCCTGCTCGCAATACTTCCAACAGGGCTCCCTATCCGTTCTATGTCCGCGCCGGTGAATCGAGGAAACCTTCGCTCTAGCTCGTAGAAGACATCTGTCGCGAGTTGACGGAAGCGTTCAAGGGGAAGCGTCGAAAGTTTCTGTCTAGCTTGGTTGCGCTTAGGGTGAAAGCTATTTTTCGGGAGTAAGAATTTGGGTATATTATTTCCTGCAGCTCCTGGACCGCCTTGCTTGCGATCTTGTTCCCTTCGTATAGACTCATCATAAACATCTGTGCTGAGTTCCTGAAATTGTACTGCGGAAAGTCGAGTGAGTTTGTCCTTTGCCCGACTCGGCCTCGGATTGCCCTTCTCATCTCGTAGGTATGGAGCCAAGTAACTTTTCAGAACAGTGTAATGTTCTGATAAAGTCTCCTCCAACATCAATGCTGAGCGACTGTTCACACTGCCTTCCGTCATGCTCGACGCGTAGAGACCTGTCCCGTCACTCGACCGCCCCACCGAACTAGGAGGTGAAGGGTTCCCATTGCTGGTTGTTCTCCGGCTCATTCCATTGAGCATCCCACCATCTGTTGTACTTGTACTGGTATGAACCGAGGTGGGAGGAGTCACGCCTCGATTGTTCGGCGCTGCAGGAGAGTACGGGTTGTCGGTACCGTTGATGTTCTGGTATCGAGATATGGGAGACCAGTCATTGCTATCTGTCGAAACCGGCGAAAGGGTTCCATTGCGGCCGTTCATGATGTTTCGGATTGGAGGGACAAGCGGCTAAAAAGCAAGGAATGCAGTAGACACGAGATCCTCAGTGGAGGAGCAACCAAGCAAAGCCGGGATCAGCGTCGATTTGGGGCACTAATGACCATACGGTGAGGGCGTGGCGTTCTCTCAGTTACAAACGTGAAACGGTATTTGTAGGTCCCTAGGTAAAGACGGTGGATTTGAGTGGCTTGCCCCGTTGTGAAAAGAAAAAAATTGGGCGCGAACAAAGGAGCGTGTGGATGGCAAGAAAGCAGGCTCTAGTCAAAGAGCGCAGCAGAAGGAGCGTGAAGGGATCAAAGCAGCAAAGAAGGAGGGCAGAAGAAGGGGTGCTAGGTGTCGGTCTGCAAAAGGCTGCAGAAATGGACGAGGTCCGCTATCCCTTTCGCAGACTTGGCGCTAACGCGGTCAACGGCGGTAAACGGCGCCCAAGGGGGGACGAATTGCGCGACGCACGCGAACAGAGCGAGCCTTGGGCCATTATTATCTGCAATAGCCAGGACGAAATTGCTGAAGACCGCCTGCAAATCCCTGCCCACCTTTCCCCCGAGGTCAGCGACATTCAAAGATCAGGGCGGGATCAAGATGTGGTCAAGATGTGGTCAAGATGACGAACATCAGCTTTGGGTCAATCAAAGATATCTTAAAAGGGTATCTAAAACACTTAGAATTTTAATGCTCCATCATTTACACATATCCATATCCGTGGCAGAAAATGACAAGACAATGATGCGGTGGCTACGTGCCGACAAAACTCCCATACTTCCATCCAACAACAACCCACGAAGCCCTGTAAGACTCACATCATCCAGCGTCGTCTCTCCTTCATCGAGCTCGCTTTATTTTGTTCGGTGGCTTAGTCTTGCAGTCTGGGCACAACCAATCCCCAACCGGCTCTTCCTTGATCCCTACACAATCCCAATGGAACCACTGATACTTGCAGTCTTCGTTATCGCAGGCAACCATATCACCATAGCTCACCCTCTGGCAGAAGCAGTACTTGGTGTCATCGCCTTCATCATCTTCCTGATCCGCTGCGCCGTCGTTGCCGGTCCCTGACATGGTCTCGTCCTCAGATCCACCTTCACTCACTACGCTCTCATCATCTGCTGTGGTAGATGGCGAAGCTCTTGAACCACCATTCAAACGCCGGCGAGACTTCTTTGACAAGCTGACCTTGTTACCAATTTGCCTACGCAGGGACTGAGGAGGCACTACTTTCTTAGTGGTGGCAGTCTTCTTTGCCGGCCGTGGCCCTGCACTTCCGGCCCGGCTCCCGGGAGTTGAAGGCTTGGGCGTGCCAGGACCTAGAGACGATTGACGAGCCAGAGCTGAGGAAGCCGATGGAAGCGTGCCTAGGGTTGCAGTAATGCGGCGACGTTTGGTCTCGCTCCCAGCGGACATTTCACGCTCCTGTCGTGCACTTGGTTGCATATTGCTAGCGGATTGCGCATTTGCAAGGCGTTGCTGATTGAGGAGTGCCTGGGTCTGCATGTTCTGCAACGAAGAGGGGTTTACCCTTCCAGCCGCTGAGGTAGCCGTGACGATACGAGCAATGGCAGCGTTAGCGATACTCGTGCCTCCACCAGTGTTTCCGGAGAGAGGGTGCAGTGGCGTATTCGCCCCAGTGTTAGTAGATGAAGAAGGGGGAACCATGTTCCCTGGAGATTCTCGCAATAGGGACGGTAGCTGAGGATCCATAGGGATAGACCCATCGTTCTGCAAGTCGCGCATTTTAATATCTAGTCGTTTGACATGCCGATCAAGCTAGAAATTGTATCAGCGGGCCGTTGTAAATCTCAAAGATAAAGGAGTGTAGCCTACCAAGGCAGCAGCTTTCTCACCGAGACCAATTTTCTCCTCTTGCAAGATCTGTGCTTTGTCGTAATTTTGTGAGATGGTCTTAGAATACGACTCCTCTTTTGGATTTTGAACCAGGCTGCCATTCAACTTGATGAATTTTTGCAGGCTAGCATCGCGCGCGTTGATAATACTTCGACATTCCTGAATTTGCTGATCCTTTGCTTGCATCTCTTCGTAGAGATGGGATATCTCCGCAGGAAGATTCGCCACTAGTTCAAATGTTATTGGCTGATACTGCCAGAACATTTAGGATTGCTCACCATCATGAACAAATTGTTCTAGGACCGATGCCGGGTCTTCGGCGATGGCCATGTTTGACGCCGACGCGATAATGCTTGTCGCGAAATTACGACGAGCAGAGACAGTGTGCAATGTAAAGTATATGAGAAACTATCAAACAAGCAAGCGCGATTCCGTCTCTAATGGAAATTTGATGGAAAGAGATGCTTGAAGTAAATGAAATGTGGCAACTGCCAGTGAAGCTTTTGTTAATTACAGAAACAACTACGAGTGAATGAGGATTTGTAACACTCAAACAAGACTTGGCTTCACTCCTTTCCGTCCTAATCTCTTCAAGCGAATTTCTTGATCTGCAGAATCGTGGGCTCTTTGACGTTACAACCTGATGATACCAATTCCAAGAGTTCGAAGGCAGAATCGCCCTCGACAAATCACGTGGCTTTGTCAAAATGCGCGATACCGAAATGGGCAGAACCGACAACGCCTCCGAGCCTTCATTCTCATCTTCACCATCCAGCCAAGGCAGCGAATACGTTGACGAATACATCAATAACGAACTCCGTAGGAAGTCCAAGGAGTTCAAAAAAAGAAGCTAAAGAAGGACGCAAGAAGGGCCGGGAGGACAGGTCGAAATCAGCAACTCACACGGTCTTCTCACAAGCCCAAGTAGCGTCCCACAGAGGGCTATTTGCTAGATAGATTAGAGCCAGACACTCTAAGAACTAAGTCTGCGAGCTCGGAAGGACCTGCCGCATCTTCTTTCTCCAGGGAGTCGACTTTTCCTCCTCGTCTCTCTCCATCAGACAGCCAAAAACTCGAATGCTCTCAGTGCTGCACGCAAAAATTCCAGGAGCTCCTCAGATTACAATTCTTCCAAGGAATTATTTCCGCCTAAACCACGCTACAACCCTGGCAGAAGTAGTTTTAACAAGGAATCTTTACAATCTAGGAGCCAAACAGGAGCTTCTACGTTATCCGGGAACCAAACAACTGCCACGAAGTATTCCTGGAGTGAGATAAAAACTGGTAATCCGAAGACGCTCCTGGCCCGTCTCTCATTCCCAAGAAACGCGGAAAGAAGGGGAAAGCTACTATGAGAGTCGATGCGCCAGGACCGTCAAATGGCTCTTCAAACAAAATAGTGGAAGAATGGATGTCCCCGGATAACTATGTGGAAGATTATCAAGCTTTCAAGCTACTCAGTAACCAGGAAAAAGAATTAGTCATCCGTAAGGAGGCGGACGAGTATGGAATTGAAAGACCACAGGGGTACAATGTCTCGTTCCATTACAACCCTCATGTCGAATACCACCATTTCGGAAGCTCTCACCCTATGAAACCATGGCGGTTGACCCTGACTAAACAGCTAATACTGGCTTACGGTCTCGAGTACACCATGGAGCTCCATGAACCAAGGCCAGCTAGTTTTGATGAACTCGCAGTTTTTCATGATCGAGAATATCTCGACTTTCTAAAACAGTACGTTCAGAACCGTCCTCATTAGATCTCGTCATACAACTTTAGGTCAGTGCAAGGCTAACATCATCGGTTCAGTATAACGCCCCAAAACATGGATCCTGAAAAGGAAGAATACCTCAACTTTGGCTTTGGTGGTGAATCTAACGATTGTCCTGTTTTTGATGGTCTCTGGAACTACGTGTCTCTCTATAGCGGTGCTTCTTTACATGCTGCCAGCAGCCTACTTAACGGGCAATCTGACATTGCGATTAATTGGTCCGGCGGTCTTCACCACGCCAAGAAGAATGCTGCATCCGGCTTCTGTTACGTGAACGACATAGTCTTGGCCATCCAGCTCCTGCTCACCCAAAACCAGCGTGTTTTGTATATTGATATTGACGTGCATCACGGTGACGGTGTAGAGCAAGCCTTCGAATCCATAGACCGTGTTATGACGCTCTCTTATCACAAATTTGGTATGGACAGAAACAACTACCCTTTTTTCCCTGGGACAGGCAACATCAATGAAATGGGACCGACGGATCCATCTAACCGGGGCAAGGGCCACTCCCTCAACATTCCTCTTGATGATGGCATTGATGATGACCAATACAAGTGGCTCTTCAAAACCGTCACCGGGGCCGTCGTGCAAAAGTACAACCCAAATGCCATTGTCTTGCAATGCGGCGCTGACTCTCTGGGCGGCGATCGCCTAGGCAAATTCAACCTCAATATCAAAGCGCACGGATTCTGTGTCGAGTTTATCAAGAGCTTCAACCTACCCTTGCTTCTGGTTGGTGGCGGCGGTTACACGCCTAGAAATGTTGCAAGAACATGGTGTCATGAGACAGCTGTCTGCGTTGATGCGGAGTTGCACAATAATCTCCCCACCCACCTACCCTACCTGCAAGCTTTCCAGGGCGAGGAGAACGGCGGCGGTGTTCTATACCCAGACCTCCACAATACGAAACGCCATGAGAACATCAACACTTCGCAGAAACTTAACAATATCGTCAAACAAGCACTTGAAAATTTGAGATATCTTGAGGGTGCACCGAGTGTGGTTGTTAATCAAAGAGGCCTTACAGAGGAGCAGATTGCGCGTGTTAGGGAGAAGGTAGAGAGGGAGTTAAAGGAGGAGGCCGAGGATCGGGAGAGAGCCGATGCTGAGGCAGGGAGAAGGAGACGTGAGAGGAACACGGGCGGAAGAGGGGAGCATCGGTATCGGTAACGTGGTAGAAAATTGGAAGTTTTTTTTGGGATACGGAGTGGCTGCGGTCGGACATAAAAGTGACGGCGTTTGGGGTTCAATGCGAGTCACAGATACCCAGGCTTACGAGGTAGTGGGGCAATGTACTGATACTTATCAGTTGTGCATGTGCAGCGCAGCTTCCTATTGCCATTTTATCAATCTTCCACATGGGCAAAGCCAATCTTTAAGCAAATGCAAACACTTGACAGTTTGCTTTACTAAATGTCTGCACCCAGCAACTTAACATCGAGTCCTATAGAGAGTTTGCCTCTTGTAAGTATACATGTGGGCTTAAAGGACTCCACGCGTGGATTGTAAGTAGATATCAACAGAGAATAACGACTTAGGGCAAAGTACAAGGCCTTTGCTAGCTCTTTGCTTCCGGGTACAGCCAGCCCTATCAAATCGGGAAAGGAGTGCTGCTTGGCACGGTGAGAGACCAGATTCAGCCTTCATAGTCTGTGTCTTTTAAGAAATCCCTTTGCATATTTTATTTTGCTTCATAGCCCACCTGGTCCTGCCAGTTAAAAGAACCTATCGCGCTAACAAGACCACCCGTCTAGCTGATACTGATGCTATTTTCAAATTCGTCTCAGGTAATGCTGCGCTTCCAGTTCACAGCCAAACGCCCCTCAGTAACCATGACACAATGCGGCTTGGCAGACTAATATGTGGATGCCCTGCCTTTATTGTTAGCGCTTTCGGGCCGGGCCTAGTTGCTTCCCATGCTCGCCGAAAATCTGAGACGAGCCCCGCCAGCTTACTGCACAACCTGATATGCGATTCCGGTATCGCTAACTGGGTGACTCACAGAGCGGCTTTTCAGGAGTTCTTCTTGAGCCCCTCTGCCCACGAACCCAGCACCAGAGTGATAGGACATCACAGCTAGAATATTCTAAAAATAAAACGCCGACATGAGGTGCGACACAGCCTTATCTATTTCCACCCCACCATATCTTTGGGGGCTGAAAATCAAAGCGGGAGGTCTGCTGACACTGCCTCCTCTTACCAGACACCGAAACGCTACAATATTAAAAAGGGGTATCAGGCTCACTACAATAGTTCCTCTACTGGCCTTGTAAATGGCTTTAGGTAGCTAAGATAATTCTACATATCCTTAGTATGTCTAGCCCTGAAGTATCTAAGGCCTACTTGTGCTAATTATAAAACAGCCAAATCATCTTCACTAAGTGTTGATGCTTCTTACTTCTTTGACTTTGCAGTACTGCCTTCTACCACTTACTGGTGCTTGAGCCCAAGCTTCAACACCTATGGCCAATAAATCTATGCTTGCGCAGTACAACTGGACCAACGGAACACTTTTCTCACAATATAATTGGAATTATTCTGCAGTATACCCTGGAAACGATCACGAGCAACACGTCTACTTGACCATTTTCGCCAATAATCTGAGTTCTCTTTCGTTCAACGCAAGCGATCCCACAATAATATACGGACTAGCAATCGCTGCTTCATTATTTGACCCTGACGTCCTGCGCCAACCAGTCTTGTGCGTTAACCCACTCAGCGGCCAGTATGATGTCCTCGCACGTGGCTTGTATTATCTGCTGCTGGTTGTTTCTTTCTTTTTCCGCCGCCACAGTTGGTTGGGGCCAGCAGCGCTCGGAACAGCAATGGTGTATGCGGCGACATCGGCTGTCCACCTTTTTGCCTTAATCACCCAATACAGGTTCGGATATCCGCCTGGCCCCTTAGATTTATACTGGGATAAAGATAACTCGCACGCATTTGGGGATGTTGATCTGTTTGGAATCACGACAATACTCGCAGCAGCAGGAGTAATGCTAGCACCGATCCTCAATTGGTCAACTTCAGTTCGCACGCACGAAAGCCAAGCTGTTATTGTCTACTGGGGCATCCTCATATTCGCCGCTTTAACACCTGCGGTTATCTACCAAGCTCGATGGTACTGGGACGATTGGTTTTTCAACACGCTGCCTTCATTTGCCTCTTGCCCAAAGGGTGTATCCCCAGATTGCGATATCATTATCAACAATCAAACCCTAGAGTTTGAGTCTTACAATCGTTGCAAATGCACTGATTTTTGTGGACTTATAAGCCCATCGGCACCATTACGAAGCTCCACAAACATGGTAGCATATCTTGGACGAAAGGCTGCCGATAAGGGTGTTGATAAAGACGCGTTCTGGAGCTTACTGGAAATCAACCTTTTCGCCCTGGCCTTTATCATTCTTCACGGGGCTGTAGGGATCCTAACCTGTCGCTCAAGTCAGGCGGGCGTACGAAACGCTCTCTTTCGCCTGCTTAACGGGAGGGCCGCAGGGTTACAAAAGACCACTCTCCGAAAATTGCGGACATTTTTCGCAAAGTTTGTCGCGGCAAATTTTTACATTTTTGCCATACTTGGAGCATTCATATGCCCTATAGTATTCGTGGTTACTATTGTGGTTAACGAACTGCTCATCAACACATTTCCAGTAAGCGAACACAGCGATGCCGTTGGAGCTTGGAGTAGCTGGGTGGCCGCTGCTTTTGTATTGCTCGCCGGCGGAGTTGCTCGATACCACAACACGATAATGGCATCACTCGCAACTAGTTTAAAAGTAACTGGTCGCCTGTTTGGTTTCGGTAAACGAACAACACCTCCATGGCAATCGACTAGCAAGGGGAAACCATTCCGTGGTCGCATCAACTTGTTTCTTCATCATGCATTCAGTCTCGAAGTGCATATCTGGAGTACTATTCGTTTTGGAGCGTGGTCGATAAAGGCCGGGTTCACGATGTTCTGCGAATGGTGGAAACATGCGGAGAGGCTGTCTCAGCTACATTCTCAAGAGCTCGATACTCTATGGTTAAACATTCCTGGGAGGCCAGTATGCAACTGCGGTATTTGCGAACTGGATACTCAGGATAACGGAGATAATTCAGCAGGAGACCAAAGTCCAAATCTCAATACGGATTATCAGCCTGTATTTTCACGGATGGACACAGACGAGGTTCCGCTCGTTCATCATTCCCCGATCTATTCCAGATCCACATCCGACCAGAGTGCTTTTTCTACCCAGCACAATCAAGCACCTAGGTTGCATGCCATCCCGCTCGAAGAAATCAACAGACCTCTAATGCCTATGGGGCGAAGTCATGGATCTTAGGGGGAGATCGACTTTTCAGGCTATGGCTGGATATCTGAAGGAATACCGCCAGGTATCATTCGATAGTTGATTGCATATTTAACTCGATATATGCCTTTTATCAGCATGAAATCATTAGCCGATGGATACGACTGACCTAGTCTCGGCTGTTAAGTGTGGAGAGTGTTGATATCTAATTGAAACAAACCTTGATGAATCCAGCCTAGCCAACCAGTTCACCCCTTAGTTATTGCCGCTGTTATGAGGTTGATCCTAATTTCGGGGTTATCTCATTCAAGAACTATCTTTCGTTGTTTATATCTAGCGATCTTATAGGGTAATTTAAAGGCAGCCAATGGAGTTAAGTCTAGACAACCGGAATTACTCAGAGTATATATCCATATATGGTTAAAGCATACCCAATGTTTAGTATCTTAATTAAATGTGATGAAAGCTAAACAACCTCTTGCATTGCGCACCCCCTACACCATAAGTCCACCAATGTTGGGGGTAAGTCGGCACCACCGAGAAAATAATGATTGGCCAAAAAAACAAGAAGGCAGACACGCCGGTGAGTACCCTGGTAGAAGCCAGGCAAAAACATGCAGGAACCGTCCACTCTCGGATCTGGGGAGGCGTGGGAGGGTTCCGCTCAAAGGGATCCATTTATCCTAGCGCATGGCGTTACTCGGAGCTACGCCCGGTCTGGAGCGAAGCTGAACTCTTTCCACCAACACCAGCCTGCACGCCCTATAAAATAGTCTACACCCTCTCGTCAATTCCGGTGGTTAGCGTGTTTTATTAATTTCCCCTTAAACAGCAAAAATGCCAAAACTTCCCCTACAAAAAGGCCGTGGCTGCGCTAACCACCGGAATTGACGAGAGGGTGTACACCCTTTATACATCTAGGCTTCTGGAAATAGTGTACATCTAGCCTCTCCGATCGCTTTCACACACCGCAAGACACCATAAGACACCCCAACATGGTTTTTCAGGCACTCCTACAGTGACCGTCCACTTGATCCTTCACAAACAACGTAACCGGCACCCACAAAAACACCAGGTGGCTGAACGATTCGGCCGAGAACAAGAGTCACAGCTACTATCCTAATCTAGCCGCGTCATTCGTATTGCTCTCTCTAACATTGGCCAGTCATGGGTCTCAAGGAGGGGCTCCACACTTAGAACACACCGCATAAATTTGAGAAGGATTCTAGGCCTGTCCGAGGAGGCAATAACGCAAAGGAAGCTTCGTAAGCAAGGTTTCTGCCTTGCGATAGCAATGCATGTTATCAGATCAGATGGTCAAGATGGAATAGGAGCGATGACGAAGATGCCGGCATTCTTCCATCCCGACGTTCCTATCAAAGGGGATCACACATTTAATTTCCTCAGGTAGGTCCTTGTGCCCCATGTCTCTTTGCAAAAATCGAGTAGGCGCAGTGACTCATATTAGTTAGAAGTCTTAATAAGACCCCATGCGCCAAAGCGGAAGCGGCATACCCCAGTAAACGAACTCAAAGCTAAGGAATCGGAGGTTGATCTCCCCTTGCCACCGATGTCCAGGTATAATGCAGGGATCATCTCTCTTGGAATTGCTGCTTTTAAATCCCCACTGGTCCGCTCCGCCTGGCACCCTGCGATTACGTTGATCACCTATTCCTTACCATGACGGACGAACAGTCCTTCTCAATATTGCGAACGCCTACCGGTAATGATCGCGTTCAGAAATCCAGCGGTTCGACAATCATGCACAGCAACAGCTCAAGTGGTGGTGCCAATCCGCGTTCCTGCGTTACATGTAGGAGGCGCAAGGTTAAATGTGATAAGAAACAACCCTGCAGTAATTGCACCAAGGCAAGGATAGAATGCGTGTTCCCAAATCCTGGCCGCGCACCCAGAAAAACGAGAAAACCGCCAGATGGAGAGTTGATGGAGAGGCTGAAGAGATTGGAAGGAGTGGTACAAACCTTGAATGCACAAGTTGAAGAGGAACAACAGGCGCATAGCGATGAAGGACAAAGATCGCGACAGGGCTCTCATGCCAACGGAGAGGATAAATGTTCTCGAGGAATGGGCTCTCCTACTGTTGCCGTAGACGATACCGTTGACGGGCTTGAATCTAGGTTTGGAAGATTGGTGGTCGATGAAGGCAGGAGCAGATACATCAACAATAGCTTTTGGGCAAGTCTCAACAACGAGGTATGTTTGCTTTTACATGAATGTCTTGGAATTTCATTGATTTATTGTCATAGGTGGAAGATCTCAAAAGCATACTCGTCGACCCTTTCGACGATGAAGACGAGTCCTACCCCTCTCCAGCAACCTCAGATGCATGCTCAAGTCACCAAAGCTTTATATTCGGATACAGCTCAACGAGTGTCGATATGCTCGCTCTACACCCTCCCACAGATCATATACCAATACATTGGTCACTGTTCAAAGAAAATGTCGACCCCCTGTGTAAAGTTCTCCACGTACCAACAATAGAACCTAAAGTACTTGAAGCCGCGAATCATCTAGACAAAATTTCCAAAGGTCTAGAGTGTCTCATGTTTTCTATTTACTACGGCTCGATAACAAGCCTAATGCCGCAAGAATGCCTCGAAAAGTTTGGGGAAGAACGGTCAGGCCTCCTAATGAAATACCGTTTTGCGTTAGAACAATCCCTTTCCCGCGCAAACTTTTTGTATTGCGACGAAACCATCATATTACAGGCATTCGTTATCTTTCTTATCCTCCTCCGCCGAAATGACGATGCCCGCGTAATCTGGACTCTGACGGGACTTGTGGTGCGTATTGCGCAGACTTTGGGCATTCACCGTGATGGTAGCCATTTTAATCTCTCCCCTTTCGAAATCGAGATGCGGCGACGGTTATGGTGGCAAGTCTGTATCTTGGATGCACGGGCGTCCGAGGATCACGGATGTGATCCAACAATCGTCGAAGCTCAATTCGATACTCAAATGCCCCTGAACGTAAATGACACCGACTTAGACCCAGACATGAAGGAATTTCCCGAAAGCCGGGTTGGCTTCACAGAGATGACGTTTTGTATTATCCGATTCGAAGTCGCCAATATATTCCGCCGGATCCTGTACATACCACCTGGCCCTAACCGGTGCAGCGCGTACTTCGCAAATCTCAGCATTCCGGAAAAGGAGAAGTGGATTAGCGAGTGTCATCAGCGACTGGAAGAGAAGTACCTGAAAAATTGCGACATGTCAGTACCTCTTTATTGGGTGACAGCGACTATCTCCAGACTAATCATGTCAAAAATGTGGCTAGTTGTCTACCACCCACACCAGAGACGCGACGGAGGTGAGTGTTTACGGTCACGTTCGATGCAAACGTTTAGCTGACGTATTACAAGGTGCCAGTCTACCCCAAGAAACAAAGGACAAATTATTCATCACCTCACTAGAGAATATCGAATATTCCATTCTGCTGGAGACGGAAGCCCGAACGATGAAATGGGGCTGGCTTTTTAGGACATATGTGCAATGGCATGCCATAGCATTCTTGCTGTCAGAACTTTGCGTGCGCACCAAAGGCGAAGCTGTCGAAAGAGCTTGGCGGGCGCTTGAAGCGACAGCTGGGAAGTGGTGGTACCCGCTTAATGAAAGTGCTAGCAAAAGATATCGCCAAGGCTGTTTATGGAGGCCACTGCGGAAATTAATGGCGAAAGCCAGAGCAGCTAGAGAGCGAGAATTGGCGCTCGAACGTGCAGCGGCATCGCTGAAAACTCAGACGACGTCCTACGCAGACATTGGTCAGGTGTTTGATGCTTTACCGCCAACGACTCAACAGCAACCTTACAAGCAACTTGACGCAATGCTTCAGCCCACAGCACCCAGGCTGGGCGAGGTTCCTTCATCGTCCCCACCGCGCATTCCAATAGGACAGTCAATTAGTAGTCCAACAAATGTTGAAGCTCAGAACATTAGCGAGCTTACGGAGATGGGCTTTGACTGGTTTATTGGCGATCTATCTATGATGGGTCCGTTAGCAGAAGATATCACCCCAGGATCGATCAATGGACCTATGCAGGATCGGAATTTATCACCCCAGAACTCCGGTACAAGCCCAAATTCCCCTGTCCTTGGTGACGGAGGTCTCGATTGGACAAATTGGGATGACATGGTAAGAGAATATGGAATGGACGTGGATATGGATTCAGCTGTCCCAAGCCAGATGAATATCAATGGTGCGGGCATTATGAGACTGCCGACGTGGTTTTAATGAGAACAACCGCTAGACTTTCTATCGCTATGATGGGAAAGCAATAGGCGTTATATGTAATGTGGAAACGGTATTCGACCTAGCCGTTATCGGACAGATGAATTATATATCAGACTACGGAGATGAGGCGTAATGGGAACGCCCTCTACTATTGTGGGATGCCGGCGATAGTTTATGATGTAACTTAAAATATACCCCTCTCTAACTCTCTAAACAACCATCCGGAGTGAGATGCAGCTGCTCCTAAGAGACGTTGCTTTCGGCCAGCACGTGGAAGCACGTGTGGTAGGGCGGAACAACTTTCCATCCTTGGAAAACGCTCTGCATCACCATCTTCATCTTTCCTACACAGCGCTCAGCGGACGGAAAATTGTACCCCTTCGTATTTTCCCTCGTGGCCTGCTGCAGTACATAAGCCCGATCTTCCTGCCATCTCTGGCGTCAACTTGTATATCGCTTTGCTTGGGTGCTTTCAGAAATAATTTGGCTTCTATCTGTCCTTTCTTCGTCTTCACTTCTGTAAGACCGTTTCTGAACCATCATGTCTAAACCGATTGTCTTGCATCTTGGCAATGACATCAAAGAGCTGTGCAAAAACTTGCGAGAAAGGTTTGCCATCAAGTGCAGCTACAGCATGAATAGGGCCTACTTCATGCAAGCATTGAAGACCAAGCAATTCGGAGACTTTGTTGCGATGTATAGACCTTTTTAGAACACGGGTGGAGAATTGGGCAATTGGGACGATGAGCTTATGTATACATCTTTATCATTCCCGCATTGTGATCACCTAGTACTAAAGTTGCTTACAGATCGCTTCTCCCAAAGTCTTGCAAAATCTGTGCCAGTGCAGGCGCTAGGTTTGATTGAGCAGATACCACAAGGATGGCTGGGCAAGGTAGGCCATTGTCAAGTTTAAGCTCGTTTCTTTTCCCTAATGTCCTACGCACACGGACGCCCAGCAGCAACGCCTCCTTGATACACCACCAAGCCAAGACTCTAAACAATTATTTTGGGGGTTTTTATTTTATTAAGGGTGCCTATGGCACATGCGATCTCTCATTATCCTCATCGAAATCAAGCATTTCAGCTGTAAGCATCTAACGAGGCCTAAACAGGGGTTATATACTGATGCAGCCGCCACTTGTACCGATGCGGTGATCTGGCTCACTCTCTCAACCTTCCGTAATTTCTCTTGGTCCGCAATATCAGCACGCTCCCTTGACGTGGAAAAATTTAAGGACGCTGATCGAAATATTGCGGCTGTCACCCATAATCCAAACGGCTTCTCTCTTGGAATTATCAGACTTGGCAAGATCGGCTACAGAATCGCACAGAAGGCGCAGACTTCATTTGAAATGAAGATCCCTTATAACGACATCCGGCGAATACCGGCCGAGATCGAGCAAAGTGTCAACGCCAAGTTCTACGAGAAGCTGGACGATATGTTGGCAGATGCAAGCTGTGTTTTCGTTGCTACTCCATTTCCCGGTGACAGGGCCATGGATGCACTCCATTTCGCGATGATGGAGCGTGGGTCACGCCTAGTCAACACTGCCCGTGGAAAGCTCATTGACAAGGAAGCACTAGTAACCGCCTTGGAAAGTGGGCACCTTGTATCTGCTGGCTTGGGTGTGCACTACAACGAGCCAACTGTCAATCAAAAACTTGCGAAGATGGAAAACGTACAGCTGCTATCTCGCACTGCGGGTGCTTCAATCGAGCCTTATATTGGGTTTGAGAGACTGGGGATGGAGAATATTTTGAGCTTCTTTCCCACGGGGAAGACGTTGACTGCGGTTAATCTACATTGGCTCAGGGGTATGCCTAAGCCAAGGGTTATTTTATGAAATTTATAAAAGCGCTTGTTTTGGAGGCATTTATATTATCCCACTGCTGTTTTAGTCAAGCGGATCTGTACTATCTGATGCCTGGCGCATAAAGATTTATTTCCATGTCTCGAAGCTAGAAATGGGGTGGCTGAAGTTCTCATAGTTAGATACTACGAAAAGAGACCTTTTCGGAACGGCTTTTCTTGCTGCATTCCAGTCCGACGGCTTCGCAAAGGCAAACAGGACTGGCTGGGAAGTTAAGCGAACGAGCAGATGTGGCGTTTCTAGAGGTGCCCTATCCCAAGGACGCCTGGTCTTCGATATAGGTGTGCCACCCATCGCAACATTTGAACGCAACATTTGATGTAACAGACTACCGATACTGTGCCGAGGCACAAGACTGCAGCCTGGAAGGCTCCAGGACAGCGTCAGCACTACCCTCGTATATCCCGTATATCTTACTACCTGTCTCTGTTGCTTGTACCCATTTCTGCCTATTCCTATGTCTCCCTTATGTATATATTCCACCTAATTTCCATAGATTTACAATCAAGTCGCTTATGCAATTCTTCACACTGCAAAGCTTACATTTGAACTCCGCGGTTTGCAAAAAAACATAAACTCGACCCTCTGTGCGCTTGCTGATCTACAGAGAGGTCAGGCTGTTCTAAAGAATTTACAATATTAGTGGTATTGTGGGTGGTTAGAGGAGTGTGATGCGTTTTGTATCACTTGACGATTTTTAGTGAAACGACTGTAGCCAATCCAGTGAATTAATTCCGGTTTCTCTTGTCAACGTCAACCTTCGTATTTGCCACAGCATCAACGACTCATCTACCCACCGAAAAGATGATTTGGAACCCCGTCCAAGACATGCCAGATCTCAAGGGCAGAGTTGCTCTTGTGACTGGCGGAAAGTTCGCTTCTGGTCTCCAACTCTTGTTCTCTTATTAGCTAACCAGTCTGCTCAGTAAGGGAATCGGCCTTACAACAGTGGAACAACTCGCGAATCATGGCGCAAAAGTTTACATGGGCGCTCGCTCCGAGGGCAAGGCCAATGAAGCTATCAGACAGATACAGTCCGCGAATCCATCTCTGGATGGCAAGGCCATCACATGGATCCCTCTGGATCTCGCTAGCCCTGCATCTGTTGTAGCAGCAGCTGAGAAGGTATCAAGTGCGGCGTCTCGGCTGGATATCCTGAGTAAGATATATTTGGGTCCTCCAAACATGCGTTACTAACCTAATAGTCAACAATGCCGGTGTAACAGCGAGCCCATTTGCGAAGACCACAGACGGTATTGATACGAATATGGGTGTTAAGTACGTTGCTCAATGCCATCCCAAAAAAAAAACTGCTAACTCGCCAGCCATATCGGACACTTCATTCTTGTAGACCGTCTATTACCCTTGCTGAAAAAGACAGCGTCTCAAGCAAACACTGATGTCCGCGTCGTGACGGTAAGCTTTATTTACTTATTTGTTTATTTACTTATTCTCTTCGAGTATTTTGCTCGTCCATTGAAGACCCGAGTATTTCGACAACCCGGAAGAGCTCCTATCCTAATAACTCTTCGCTCAGGTCTCTTCTATGGTGGTCTCTCAAGCCCCAGCTACAACAAGATTCGATACACCAGAGTCCCTCTATAACCCCTCCGGTCTCGAGGATAACGCTATAATGTCAATGGTGAAGCGCTACGCGATAAGCAAGGTTGCCAACACGCTCTTTGCCTCAGAACTTCAACGCAAAATGGACTCCGAAGGTGTCCCCATCATATCCATCTCAATTCACCCGGGCGTCGTCGCCACGGATGGCGGGATGGGCCTCTTCCCGGACTTTGTCAAGCCACTGTTGAAACTGGTAATGGCCACAACACTCCAAGGCGCCACGACCCAACTATTTGCTGCGACTGCGGTAGAGGTCAGGAAGGAGAAGGCAAAGTATGGTGGCAAGTACCTCGTCCCATATGGGAAAATCAAGTACCCTGGGGCGCTGGCAGCGAATGAGAAGTTGGCTGGAGAGTTGTGGGAATCGACAAACGGGTTGGTGGGAAAGCTGCTCCAAGGCATAGGTGCTCCCTAGATTTGCATGTCCTCCTTTTGCCAGAATCTATCCTCTAATAACAGATATCCCCACCAGAATTCTCTTTCTAGGTCTTACGAAAAAGCTACTTCAAAGTTTATTTCCCTGAAAGTGACGTACTTGAGTATACCTCCAGTGATAGTAGGTTGGTTAGAAAAAGTCATCTCCGGTAGGTCACCTAGCCAGGCGGATCCTGTAATATAATGAAGCGCACCGCAATATTGACCCCGGCGCTCAAGCCTCAGCTGAAACGCTAGGAGCAAATCTCCAAATACACACTAAGTAGCCCGAACTATATCCTCGCCAATCCCGCGTCCATTTCTGAGTGTCAGACGCCCTCTTTTCTGACATTTAACAAATGTTGTTGTATGCTATTGTTGGATTTAAAAGCAGGTAGTCAATGGGATACTTTTAAACAATATGTCTTTGGTACCGCAATCCTACGACCATACTTTCATTGGAATCTGGAAACTCAGCTGTGCTAGGCGGAAGGTGCTAACCTAAATGCAGTAATCGGAGAGTGCGGCGCTGAAAATACGCGCTAGACTCTTCATAAAAACTATTAAATATGATTTCCTTTCCAAGTTTTATCTTGTTTTTACGGCTCTTTCGAAATCTTGGGCTGATCCTTTTCAAGATTTATTGCATCTACCTCAGGCCATAGAACATATTCATTGAGGTAGCCATCATAGTTCAGTTTCATGTCGTGGATTTAGTGCCATCTAAATAGCATATATTTCTTTAACTCTGATATCTTTGAACGTATGTTTTCTAGCAGTGCATTTGAATGCTTACTCCGCGCCACAGCTTTTCACTTCCTTCTCGTTTCTAAGAAATACGTTGCTAATAGTTCACAGCTCCACAATGTCGGTTTCAGGAGCAAAGGAAGGTTGGCACAACCCAGAGATTGCCGAGTTATACCAGCGAGCCGAAGCTGCATCGGGGCCCTTCGCTCGAGCCGTAATTAAGCAATCCGGGCTCATTGACTACCCGAGCTCTGCAGGCCCACTTGCCGTATTCGATAATGCTTGTGGCACGGGCGCCGCGACGGCCCAGCCGTTGCGAGCTCTTGGTAAATGTATGATAATGTTCTTTACAACATCTCCGTAGTTAGAATTGAATTGATGTGCTTTCATAAATGTATGCATCATATATTAGTTACAGCACGTTAAAGAATAAGGTTTTCTCTTCTGATCAAGACATACGAAGAGTTCCAGTCGTATTATGCGGCTTCATTATTCGTACTCCGTATTTATAGTCTGGATATTTGGACCAAGAGAAATGATGGCGCAACTCCAGGCTTCCCTTTACTGCCGTTTTCATGATGCGAACTTCTCTGAATGATCACCTGAACAGAGTTTGCGGCGTGACATACTGTAATACCGTAGCGTTGTCTCATCTGTCATGTGAAGGAGAAAGCAGAGGTAAGGTGTCAGATTATGGAGGCGGAGCCGTCGAGTCTGCTGGCTTGCCAAGCCATCCTTTGGCGATGCTTCAGGTTCCAGGTATCAGTCATCTTTCCCTCATCAACACACACACACTCTCGTTCCTTATTTTGTCACTCTTTCATCTACATTTGAGTATCTTTACCTAACTGATAAAGCCAGCCGAAGACTTTCGCACGTCAGCCAACAACATGGCTAGGGGAGAACAACCACTCCTCTCCCAACGTGCCTCCTCCGAAATCTCCAACGACCGTGATCTTGCCGAAGAAGATGCCCTCCTCACTGGTCAGCGAATAAACAGGGGCGATAATTCAAGAGGATGGAAATTCTGGCGAGAAATCGGCTTGTTTGTCTGGGCGCTGCTGGCTACCGCCGTCGTTATCATCCTCGCTGTTGTCTACCAGAAGCAGCACCAGTCGCCAAAACATGGAGACTCCGATCCATCCGGGAAGCGTAATCTGATATTCATGGTTAGCGATGGCATGGGGCCGACGAGTTTGTCGTTGACAAGGTCGTTCAATCAGTTCCAGAATGGACTTCCCTGGGGTGACCAGCTAGTTATCGACCAGCACCTTATCGGCCAGTCTCGGACACGCTCAACGTCAAGTTTGATCACGGATTCCGCTGCAGGAGCAACAGCATTCTCATGCGGGTCGAAGAGCTATAACGGGGCTATCTCAGTGCTGCCGAACCATGACCCCTGCGGGACCGTGTTGGAGGCAGCGAAGAAAGCAGGATACATGACTGGGTTGGTTGTTACTACGAGAATCACCGACGCTACGCCAGCATGCTTTGCGGCTCACGTTAATATGCGTTCGGAGGAAGACCGCATCGCCGAGCAACTCATTGGGGACTACCCCCTTGGACGAGTGGTGGATCTTATGCTTGGTGGTGGGCGCTGCCATTTCCTGCCAAATACTACACAAGGATCTTGCCGCGATGACGGTAAAGATATTGTGGCTATGGCCAAGGAGAAAGGTTTCAGCTATGTGGACGACCGAAAAGGTTTCAATGGATTGAAGTCGGGCGCAGCAGTCAATTTCCCGCTCTTAGGTCTCTTCGCCAACACAGATATCCCATATGAGGTCGATCGCCGAAACGAGGAAGATATCTACCCGTCTCTTCACGAAATGGCCGAGACCGCTCTCAAAGCATTAAGCGATGCGACCAAGAATAGCGACAAGGGTTTCTTCCTGATGATTGAAGGAAGCCGTATTGACCATGCTGGCCACCAGAACGATCCAGTAGCTCAAGTTCACGAGGTTCTCGCATATGACAAAGCTTTTTCAAGTGTTTTAGAGTTCCTAGAGAAAGACCCTGTCGAGGCGGTCATGGTCAGCACAAGTGACCACGAGACTGGTGGCTTGGCAGCTGCTCGGCGTATGTACCATGATTCCTCTCCTGTTTTTCCTCCTTTCTTTTGTCCTCAGCCTATACTAATCCTGCACTAACAGAACTCCACTCTACCTATCCCGAATACGTCTGGTATCCAGGACCACTCGCCAATGCCTCCAAATCCTCCGAACGCCTTGCCGCCGAGTACCACCAGTATCTCTCTAGTAACCCTTCCGATACAACCAGCTACGTTAAAAACGCTGTTGTAGAAGGTCTCGGCATCCACGATGCTAGCGATGCCGAAATCTCATCTCTCGTCGAAACTCCTGACCTAGTCGCCGTCCTCTTCGCAGATATGATCTCGCGACGCTCACAAACCGGCTGGAGCACCCACGGTCACTCTGCTGCCGATGTCAACATTTACACCTCATCGCCCTCCGCTGCTGCCCCGCTGATAGGGAATCATGAGAACACGGAGGTGGGCGAGTTTTTGCGAAATTATCTAGGCGTGGATGTTGAGGCTGTGACGAAGGAGTTGAGGGAGAAAGGCGTGCTGTTCGATACACTTGGTGCAGATGGAAAGAGTGTAAGCTGGATGGGGAGAGTGCCAGACGCGGGTGAAAGATTAGATGGTCAGGATCACATGGGCCATTATGCTGGTGATTTCAAGAAGCACAAGAGGGGGTGTGAGATTTGTGGTGTGTAATCAGAGAACAACCGGGACGGGATTTCGGCGTTCTAACGGGAAGGTACTGGCTTTACGAGTGACTAGCCTGGTTTAGGCAAATTTTGATGCTGCAATTGTATTCGTATTGTTTTCATGTCTTGATGGCTTGCAATAGTTGTATACCACCAGCACGAATATTTTTCTGAAAGACTTCTGATCGACATCCTGCCTTCTGAAAATTGGACCTCTTAAACACCTCCGCTATGCACCAGTAAATGCTACAGATAACCAGCCCATTTTATCCCCCATCCGAATCATAGCCAGACCCAGACACCCACAAAGCTGTCCTCGGTTTCCTAACGCCCAAGATATATTAACTCGTCCTCAACCACTCGGTGAAATAAACACAACTTTTTGCATTAACCGGGCCGCCTTCTTCACATAGTGCAAAAACAGGGCATCTGCCACACGGCGCTTGGCTGAACCCGTTGCCATCCCCCTCCTCACCGACCCCCTCGCGATCCACTGCCCCGCGTACACTACGGTAGCCGAGTGCGCCCATCCTTTCAACCTTGCCGTCAAAGACGAGATTGTCAAGTAGAACTTGGAGGTCAGGTTCTTGGAGCGCGATGGATGTATCAACGACGCCCGAGGCGCGGATGTAGGCGAGGATGGAGGCGCAGGTGGGGTAGTGGCGGTGCGATGAAGGGTGGGGTATCAGGGGAAGTTTGTGTGGACCCAGTGGGGGTTTGAAGAGCGGGGGTTCGGCCTCGATGTCATTCGTGCTGGACATGGCATATGCTTTCTTCTTCGCGATGGCAGCTTTGCTGGGCCCCTTCTGCTTCTGCTCTACCCAACTCTCCCGTTCTACAAATCTCACGACGATGTTGGAGAGAGCTTCGATGAGGTCGACGTCTAGCTCACCGTCTTGGTGCCAGGGCCCGCCAACAACATCTTCGGACGGCATAAGGTGCGCGAGCATGTACATTTTCCGCGTAGGGAACTTGACGTTGTTGATGGCCTTGATGAGGGCTTTGGACTCGAGTTGTTTAAGGCATTTGGTCATGATGGTTTGCGTCACACCAGTTTTAGCCTTAATAGTCTTGGTCCAGATTCCTGCTGTACCAGAGGATTCAATGTGGCTGAATATGAGACGTTCATCGGGGGTCATGGACTTGAGTCTGCATTTTAATGACTGATATTAGTTGGGTGTTTTGCATAGATATGAAATATCAGGTCAAGAAAAAGGGTTGTACTATACTCGCAGGTATATACACAGGGCAGGTTATTCTTAAGGGAAAGTCATTAGATAAACTGTATTCTTACTCACTTGACAGCTTCGTCCCTACTCCGCAGTTTGTAACAAACCTGACCTTCCCATGTCATGACCTGTAGCATATGCGCATCTACAAGCTCCTGAATGAGCCCCATAAGGGATGCACTGTCGTCGGCAACCTGCATATTGGCAAGATCCCGCTGATAGAAAACAGTGTCGGGAGGAGCTTCTGCGCATCTGTCATAGAGTTGGTCCTTTTTGCTGCCGCTAGGTGCGCCAGGCTTAGATGGGGATGCCATTGTAGAGACTGGCGTTGACAAAGAGTTCTACCTGTCGATCATGAGGATAGTACTTGAGTCAGGACTGTCTCGTGATTGAGGTGGAGGCTCAGGTGGAGGGTGAAATTTCCCACTCTTTTCAGACCGCCTTGAATTCTGCCGTCGGTGGCACGAATCTTGGCCGAAGCCCCCAGGCCGTCTTGCACTTCGCTGGTGAGCTTCTTTCGACCTCTCATCTTCTCGACTTATTTAGGCCTTCTAGGCTATCTTCAGATGCTCAACCGTCCGTATCTCTTAACCCTGCCGAATCCAGAATTGAAGATCCTCCTACGAGAGAAAGTCAAGATAAATAGGGCCGAGTGAATCCCCGTTATCCCTTCCCCTGGTGACGTCCTACGAAAGTTGGACCGTGCGCGAACACCAGAATCAAAAGTACGCGCATGGTCACAGAGCCTCGATCCTATTGATTCTATCGGCCAGCCCTTATCCACAACAGTAGGACGAAACGCACCAGGGGAAGGGGTATATATAATCAGTAGACATTCCGTCTTTCGGCCGCTGCGGTTGCTGCTGTCCTCCACATCGCCTAGACTCTTCGGGCAAATACCTCGCTACATAAAGAGTAGCATCGGCCCTCTGTATCAACGCATAGCTTTCCCCGGGAACACGCGGCGACTAAGCCACTTATGTCTTCTCAAATAGTCACATCCAATTCACCCTAAATCGGCCAGCTTCGTTTAGACTTTTGGTCGCGAGTCTTTGCGGGGCAAGATCAAGAACCTGGCTTGCTGTACAGAGCAAAGGATTGGCTAGTGTCGTGCCTAGCTAATGCCCATAACACTTGCAGCTATAAGCTTCCATAGTTGCCTTCTCTAGTTTCTGAGCTTTCTAGACCTATCATCAAAATATCAAATACGAATACTTCCTATCTCCTCATCTTTCAGGCTTTGTAACACCAAAAACGGTTCATGAAGTTATTATTTAATGAATATGTGGGGACAACCCCAGATCCACTGCCTGCAGATGCGGGTATCATTAGCCGTGGCGCTCTGGTTCATAGAGAAAGACAGATGCTCTCAGACCCTAAGCTTCCAGCAACGATTACACACGTGGCCGGACCATCGCATTCCTTCTAGTCGCCTCGGCCGCTGCAGGCTACATCGAAAACCTTACTCTCTCGATAATGGCGCTGGTATGGGAGCCGGACAATATTGGTCTTATGGCTGGTGTTATGGGAGCTATCTGTACTGCTACACCAGTGGTTGCTACAAGTATGTATTCCTCGATACTCACCACCGAAGCCGCAAAATATATGCCGCAGTATGTGCCAGAGGCCGCAATTCCTGCTGGTCTCCCCCCATCGAGCACTCCCGCCCTTTTCCAAGGTATCACAAACGGCACATTTTCTACCGTACCGGGCATTACCGACGCGATTAGCACCGCTATCGGGCACGCAGTCAAGCACTCATACTCGCTCGCTTTCCGAAATGTCTTTCTATGCACGCTGCCCTTTGGTGTTATCATCCTCACCGCAGCCGTAATGGCGCCTAACGTGGAGAATTACCTGACAGATGAGGTAGCAAGAAAGTAGCATGGAATGGGGGTTGAAGACAAGGCTTCTAACAAGACATTGGCAACTATCTAAGCACGCTAAGACACTTTTTTGTCTTGATAACGGCGCTGCCTGCCTTTTTTCATGTATGGCATCTAGACTGCATGAACTAGAATGCGGGCAATTTCTTGAATTCGAGAATGCATCGGCTTTTAATGATAGATCTTAGACATTTCAAGACCTCGTAAGTCACTCATATCTATTTCAGTAATGCTCCAATGAACATCAGAACCTTTAAAGTTGTATGTGCACCACGTGATTTCATCATGTATATCTACAGTGGTCTTAAGAATATTTTTATTCATTCATAACAAACGATATGCATTGAATATTTTTTTTTCCTTATGAATATATATATAGTAGCGAATAAGGCTTAGACTAGTGAATATTAAGTAAATAGAATGCTTAAAGTCGTGGATAAGAATGGGGCTTATAGTAGGATGGAGGAAGGAGCTTATATTAGGCATAAATGTAGTTAAGAATTAGGGTAGGTGTAGGAAGGCGTTAGCGATGACGATGATTAATTATAACACTATACCAAGACTAGTAATAGAGCTTACCTAACCTATATTCATTATTTGAATGTGGTTTTCATTCTTTTTTAGGTCAAAACAGAACTCAGTTTAGTATATCTTTTTTCATATTTGCACTATGCATTCAAATCATGAATATTTTGGCGCGCTTATGAATTGAATGAATATTTGGCCAAAATATGCATGCATTCATTATTAAGACCACTGTATATCTACCTAACAGTACTCCCAGTAATGAATGAATTTATATTCATACCACTTATCGTATTCATATCATTAAGGCGCCCAGATATTCATTATCGCGATAATATCGCGATATTGACTTAATAAGCAATATCACCAGGCTTGGCAAGGTGTTGAGGGGGCGATCGTCCTCGGAGTCCTCCCAAATCGTCACCCCCCTTCTGCCTCTCGAACCAATAATTGTCGAAACTACTGTTGGAGTTAATAAAAAGAGATTCTAAAGTAGGAGAAGCTATAGGGCCTGGTTGTAGGTGATAGATTAGGGGGGTGATTAGGAAGGATGGCGTATTTACAATCCTCTGCGAACACCGTACTACCCCTTTATAACACCACCGACTACCACCAAAGCTCTAAATTATATATATATATTCATAAGCTTATAAATATTTATTCATTGATAAGATTTAATATCGTATCCATATCACTTCATAACGATAAGCATATCGCGATAAATGAATGAATAAGGTTATTGTTGGGAGTACTGCTACAGTGCTACCTAAGAACTAAGCACATCCTTCCTATCACACCTCGACTTACCTCTACAAATGAATAATTGCAGACAAACATTCTTATCAGCTCCACAAATACCACCCGCACGCCTCCCAGATCCTCCAAATGTTAAGCATTTTGTCTTGTTCTTCCATTCGGTCATCTTGCTTCTCTTCAAGACGATCAGTGCCGATCTTAACGGAATTGGTACCATGCCTATCTTTGCCAGCGACGTCGGTTGTCCAAGTTGTCCATCTGCGTCATTGAGAGCTGCAGCGCAGTCTTAAGGCAGCCATGGACGTAATTTTCATAATGCTCAATCGAAGTGCAGTATGAGGGTGTATTAAACTTTATATCGCGAACCTATACCCACTTCTCGAAATCAGCTCCATTCGGGTATTCCAATAGAGGAATATTTGGGAGTACCGAAAATATTCCTTTTTAGCCTTCTCAATCTTAGTCTATCAGATGCACTCGGGGTTACTTTAAAGAGTCAACCATGAATTTCCATTACCAATTCTTCCTCTCCTCCTCAGTACCCTCGTCCTCTCAACCCCCAACGCCCTCCCAGACCCCGATGCAGCCGAAGACCGCGGCGTCCTCGCCATCCGCCCCACCCTACCTGAAATCGCGCGCGGAGTCTCTGAACTCGTGCCACGGGCCCCTACACCAACTCGCGCTCCGCCAACACTGAATTTGGGGCCCCGACAACGGTTGGGTCTGCCGACTTCACCGCTACAACTGATACAACACGCATAGCGAATACTGACGCTGAGCCTAGTGCAGGGAATGGCACTATGACGCCGGCGCCTGCGACGGAGAGCAGGAGTGCGAATACGGAGATTGCGGGACCAAGCAGAGCACCCAGTATCACACTTGCGACTGCGAATTATACGGCAATGATGGGGCCAGTTGGATGGGATACTGTGCTAAAATTTGTAGTTGCAGTCGGAATTGGCATGGGTATTGTTGGGTGAAAGTGAGAAATGAGTTAAGAGAGTCAGAGCTGGAGAATGTAAGGAGGCAGCCGAGGAGCATAAATGTCTAACTGATGTGTGCCTAGAGCCAAACGGAATTGGGGCTAAGCGTACCCAGTTCAGAGGTATGCGTTGGGTCTAATGAGCCCCGTTCGGATGTTTCAGAAACATACCCAAAGTATGCATTGTTTGGCAATGACTGAATTATTCAAGTCTTAAGGAAGAGCGGATCAGTAGAGCAGGGGAAAGCTAGGTCATTATAACTTCCCTAGGCTATCAGGAAATGATTAAAGCCCAGTAATGCGCCCAAAAATCCTCACTCACCCTATAACCTCTTTGATGCATATCACGAATTGTTCTTCCTGTGACCTTGAGCATATTCACTACACTGTAGGGGTTGAACAGTAAGATCCTATATAGAAATCTGTTGAAATGTCAATCTGCTTGCAATGTGGGGATAACAGTAGAATTTTCCCAAGTTTGTTGATAGAGATGTGGAAATGAAAGTATCCAATATGTACCTAGACTCTGATGCAGAAACCCTCAAGCACAACCTAGCATACCAAATTGATTTCATGAAAGTGCTTTCGTATCAATACGCGAAGTATTGAGCATACCAACCCGTATACCTACAGCAAAGCACTCTTTACGCCTTCCGTGTCCGCAATCCTGAAAACATATTTCACTGCGCTCGCTTTCCCATCCTTCAAATTCTTTAGCGCCTGTTGGATTCCTCCGAGCCCACCAGGCACCACCTCTGGCGGATGGCCCTTGAACCAACCTTCGTGAAGCCCGCGCGCCATATATCTAAAATAGATGTACGCGAAGTCTTTGTTGTCGCCGTGTGCCGATCCAACATTTGTAAGACTCTGTGCAACTGTTTTTGGGATTTCCTTGTACTCCTTACCCGGCAATACAAGGGTGATGTTGCCGTGCGGGTCTAATACTTGTACGATATTCTGGTAGCTGCCTTTCTCGCTCACAGCATCAAATGCATAGCTAAGCTTAGCGCCCTTCAGTGCATCTTTAATACCGGAGACAACGGCATCATTACCCTTCCGATAGTCTACAATTGTGTCGCCCTTGCTGCGATCAATGAGTGTTTCGACATATGATGCTCCGTTTCCAGCTACCACAATGAGAGGGTGGATGTTAGCCCGGGCGGCGAATTTTAGAGCAAATGCTCCAACGGCAGAGGAACCGCCGTATACCACCAAAGGTATTGGAGAGGCCGCTGGGAGCCAAGGCTCGGGGAGACGAAGACGAACATGGAGGCCAATTGCAGCAGTCATTGCCGCTAGAGGAAGAGTAGCTGCTTCTATGTCGAGACTCTGGGTTAGCTTTGGGCTTAATTGTAAGGCGGTTGCAACTGATATTTCTACCTTCGAAAGTGGTCTTCTTCGGGATATGGAAGGTCGTGTGTTGCCACGCAAGAGCATATTCAGCATAACTCCCTCCAGGCGTTCTCATCTCGTGGAAGGCTGCAACACGGTCACCGGGTTTAAATTCAAATACATTTTCACCAACAGAATGAACGATGCCAGCAATATCGTCGCCTGAGTTCGCACTTGTTTTCCACCATTCCGCGACTTTCCTTCGTAGTATTAGCTTCAGGTTTTTTTTCTAGGCGACAAACACTCTTCGTAGGACACCCATACCAGTCTTTCGGATTCGAGCCGCTCACGACAACCTTGATAACTAGCTGATCTGCGCCTGGATGCGGAATGGGGGAGTCAATAATTTCGACCTGGGGGCCGGGATGAACAATTGCGTCTTTCATAATGACGGGATGAGTTGCTGCTATATGGTTAATGTGTTGAAGGTTAGCATTGAGTATTGAGAAGCACCAAGAGTTGTTAAATACGCTATTTTTAGGCTGTAGCTTGTAAATGCAATGGTCACGCAATCAAAATCATTATTAATACGGACAGTTGAGTAATTGTTTTCGACAGCGGTCATGGTTGACAATGTCGACCGAAGTCAGCCGAATTTGGCGTGTGCATAAACACATGGAATCCTTGGCGCCCGAATCTCCACCAAAAAACCAGAGATTTCAATACCTAGGCTGATCAATACAAGGCTAATCCGCGACATTTGCCAAGCCCTTGGCAGCTGGGACCATGTTTTTCCAACGGGGTGCAGCTGACCAAGGTCACGGAAAAGTTGAACAAGGTCACCGATGGGGTCAGCGAAAGTTAAACAGGGTCACCGATGGAACCACCAGCAAAAGGTCGGCGGGGTCACACTTTTACCCATACAGAACGCGCATCGGTAGCCACATTTAACTTAAGCGACCGCACAAACCAAAATACCTGGGGCATATGCTACGCATACGCACGCAGGCACACAGATATACACATACACATGCATATACATATACACATACACATGCATATACATATACACATACACATGCATATACATATACACATACACATGCATATACATATACACATACACATGCATATACATATACACATACACACACATACATAGACGCGCATTTATATGTGCCTCGCTATATCAATAACAATTAAAAACTATACTAAAGCAAACAGGAGTATAGCAGGGTGGCTAAACGGCCTACTAGTAAGTTTGCACAACTATATACTACGTATATGCTAAGTATACGCAGGTATTCCAGAGCGTACCTAACATCAAATACAAAGACAATAGTTCTTAAGATGGTATAATTAACAGAAAGAGTATTAAAGATAAGAAAGCTGAGGAGGGTAAGAGTTAAGATAGTATATAACAGCGGCTTCCATTTCATATAGGTCTCTCTAAGGTAAGACTATATACAACTCTATGCATAGGCTATATATATGCTTAGAATAGCTAGAGCATACTCCAAGATTATAGAGCACTTGTTAGCTCTAACGGTAAGCATTAAGTTATCGTCTAAGAGGCAATAGACTATATTATAGTGCCAGAATATCCAGCAACCAGAAAAGAAGGAATTGCACACTTTATCTATAAAGCAACACCTTTACTATCTATAGAAGCAGATAAAGAAACAGTACACGATATTATTAAGCAGTATATATTAAAGGTAAGCAACGCACATGCTAGGCATATGCTATATTTATACCTCTAGTAGATTTAATTCTCATTCCATTAAACTAGTAACCCTAAGATTACACAACTACAACTCCTTGAAGAAACCGATAATTAAAAGAGTAGAAAAGCATTTTATTAAGCGTTTAAATACAGCGGCATTAGATACTGTAAGTACGCCCATAAGGATATGCTCTGTATATGCTTAGTATATAATTGGGTTAAGCTTAAATTAATTAACAACCTTTAAAAGCGTAGTAGTCGTCTATACCAGGCAGTAGAGATTGGTGAAAAGCTTAAGTAAAGCACAGAGAAGTAAGCATCGTCTATATATATTAGGCATATGCTTATAATATACAGCTACTACCACAGCATTCTATAATTATGGCGGCAGTATATCCACCCTAGTATACAAGAACGTGTATGTAGTGAAAGCAGACTAATAATGTTTTTTTGGCATAGAGTACGCATATAGCCAGCGTATACGCAATATATGCTTATTATATGCAGGTAGAGTTTATCAGTTGTTCCAGCAGTAGTAATGCTAAACTATAGCATACTGCCTAGTCTTTATTACCAATAACTGCCTAGGTAGATATTCAATACCTTCATCTACTTATTAAATATAGAGTTTAGGAAATTAAACGAGAATATACCTATATTGGACACGCAACATTAAAGCGAAAATATTATGGTACATAATGTATATATTATGCATACGCTATACATATACTGAGCATATATAGGGTTCGATTACCCGCAAGGCCAAGGTAAGATAGTAGGCCGCGCATATAGTATATAGTTAGATTATTATATTCCTATTAATATGGCACGATATCCTTATATTTACCTTATTACTCGGAATTCTTATATATATTATCCACTGTACCTAATAAAGCTACCAATTGACCTTGCTAATGATGTAGTTAAAGCAATAAGGTAGGTAGAAGTCCTAAGCCTTACTACACATATACCCCGTATATCTATAGTATATGCGAATAAAACTACTTACCATTATATAGGTCGATTCATCCTATTACCGCAGTACTATATTTTATGTCGGAAGTATAGGGCGCAGACACTACGTGCAGTGCATAGTAGTCTTAATATTAAGGATCGAATTACCGCTCTAATTAGAAAGAAAAGGATGCTATAATTCCCGGAGGGAACGGTATATATAGGTAAGTATAGTTTAGACATACGCTAAGTATATATAGAGCCTAAATAGAGCAGGTGTACTACGCGAGTTCTTTATTAATTAACATAAAGAGAACACCAAGCAATGAATTCAGGCAATTTATAACTTTAATAACAAGCATTTCCTTATTATATACTGTACGTACGCGCAAGCTAAGGCATTCTAACGCGTAATATATATCGAAATAGACCTATTATTTAAGATAGTTTAAGGCAAAACGAATCTATTCTTAATTATAGGATGGGACGAGAATTCTAAACGTATGCATATTCTATGCTACGCATATGCCATGCATACGCTAATATTGATAATAGGAATCAAGGTATGGGTATACGCCTTTCTTAACCTAGAAACACGTGCTGCGTATATAAAGACATTTAAGCTAGTGTTTAAGGTTTTAGGTAATACTGCTCAATCACCTATATAATTTGCATATATTTACGGAACCGGACTTCGCACAGCTACTGTTAATATATACAAAAAACAAGCTGGCGGTAAGTATACATTCTATATACGCTTTATATACGCCTAGCATATGCTTATAATATATAGGCTTTAGGGACTACCTATATACACTTAACCCATCCCGTAAATGGGATAAACACCTTTAGTATATACTTATATTCTGCCTAGTACACGTTAAACGGAACTTTATAAAGCGCTTTCCAACTTATAAAGCAAGATATATTATAGAGTAGATATAGGAAGCGGAGACAAAGCAAAAACTAATCGCGTGTATATAAAGTATATATACACTGCATCCGGAGCTTACGTCTTAGATAAACAATAAGAAGAAAACATAGATACTAGCCGGGCTTGCAAAGGAAAAGTCAAAAATCCCTTATAAGTAATGGGTATATGCACGGAAGCATACTAGAATTGGTAAAAGTAGTCACTTTTAAGATAATAACTTTACCGGTTAAAAATTATGCGTGCTTACCGCAGTGCTATAGTAAATATATACGCTCTGTATATGCACCGCATATTCTAATATTTTAGTAAAGGCTTAAACTCTGTATATAAGAAATGTTTAATATACAAGAGCTATATAAAGAGGCGGGAATAGATAATATATAGAAAAATCATTGCGACTTAAAGCGGATAGTAGTACAGCTACGGAAACAATGTATGTATATACGCTATAAATATAAAGTATATACTAAGCTTAGGTAGCGCAGAAATAGTAAAAAGTAGCTAAGCGGCGAGCTAGAAATCCTAGGCTAAATCTTCCCTAAAATCCTTAAAACCTATTTAACATCCCTAAACCCACTATATTTAGTGGACAGAATATATCGCAGATAAGTATAGTAGATAATAATATTGCATTAGTATCAGATACGTCGCGCGTATCTACCATATATGCAGCACAGATGCCACTACTACTATCTCAAAGTTAAACACCCCAGACCGTGGGCAAGAGGTATAGGTCTTACCTATCTACAAAGGAGCTAGAAAAGGAGGCATATACGCTATATATAGAAAATATAGAGCGACAAATTAACGAATTAAAACAGGCTAAAGACATATATAATAAAGTAAAGGAACTAGCAGAGCTTAAGAAGTAGGCGCAGGAGCATAGTATTAGCATATAGGTGTATATATAAGGTATATACATAGCAAATATTACATAGAGTTCTATTACTATAAATAAAGAATTAATTGATATAGGCCTATTAGCCCGCACCCTATGTTAGGTATATACCTAGCCTATCCACTAAACAAACTCCACCAAAACTCCAACCATATATACTGCATACTGCGTATGTAGTGTGCAGGCCTAGTATATACTAGGACTTAAAGTACAAGACTAGCTTCCCTTATAGTATAGGAGAGGCAAGACAACTAGTGGGTCCCGCCTATAGCTTATACAAAGCATAAGCATAATATACGCAATAGACGGAACTAAACTTACTAGAGCTCTCACCACCACCATAATAACAGCCGGTTAGTTTTCTGGCCCCTGCTGCTAAACATTAGTAGTGCATATACAGGGTATATACAAGGAAAACTTGCCCTTTTAATAGCAGGTGGATAGTAAGGGAGACTCCTCACAGTCACCTAGGGGGGTCAGGCCACGCTACGCACATAGTTAGCATATGCCAAATATATATAGGTAAAATACTGACCTTACGCTTTAAGCCAGTGGACGGAGTAGATGGGCCAACGCACTGTTTCTCTTACGTTAGCATACACCTAGCATAAGCATGTGTTAATCTATGGTTAGTAAAAGATATTAGGGGTTTGCATATACGTAGTATATACGCGTATAAGCTAGCAATATAACTAAGTGGTAGTATTAGTAATGTATATATAGGGCCTATATAAAGTTGGACTTTGCTAGTGTCCTAAATATAAAGACAAGCGTTTGTTTCTAAATTGGGCAGTAGTCCTAGTAGTGGCCGTAATTATCCCTTACACACGCTACCCTTAGGCCTATAAGTACTATAGGGTCTAAAATTAAACTTAGGGGGAATAAGTATATAGATACATAGATAGATAGATATATTGGGGTATAGTGCGCATATATAGAAGTAATACTAGTGCTCTTACCTCGCAATAGAATTGCCTACCAAACTAGGCAGTAAACCCCTAGTCTTAGGCACTGTATCCAATTAGTTTAGGCTAGGCATATGCTAGGTATAGAGTAAGCATACACAATTATAGTGCAGGCATCTGTATACTCCGCAATCCTCGACCCCAAAGGGCCACGGCTATATTCAGTGTTAGTACTATATATATATTGTATATGCATAACCTACCTAGGCTTATACAGGTACCTAGTATCCCGCTAGCTACTAAAGAAAACAAAATACTTTAGGGCACTATGTTGCATTAGCGTTATATATACATAGCATATACTAGGCATATACTTCTCTCCCGCAATTAGCTCCGCGGCCAATATATTAGTAGTAGGAGGGTTAGTCACTGTATATAGTAAGTGTATACCTTAGCTGCTATTATACGGTAATATATATAGGCACCGCTGTGCTCGTTGCGGACATGGCGGCAGTATTATAACTATATTAGTGGATAGAGCAGATGCTATGCATATATAAAACATATGCTTAGCTAGGTGGTAAAGACCTAGCCGCATATCTACGTGCCATTTACTGCAATATTACAGCTATATTTGTTGTCAGCATATGCTATATAGAAGGTATAGATATATAACCTATACTATAGAGTTAACAGCAGACAATACAGACATAGAATTGGGTAGGTCTAGTTTACGCTTAGTATATATACACTCTTTATATTAAGCTCTTCTGGCACCTACTTATATTGTCTTATACTATTACAGCTAGGGCTGCTTTAGGTTAGCATATACTATGGATATACGGCGCTTAGTTTACTTATACCTTCTACCTACTACTACTACTGCGGCGCGTACTTTGTCTATTATAAGCATATACCTTATATATGCGTTCTCTATAACTAACCTAGTATCACCTAGTCGGGGTTAGGGTTAGGGATCAGGCCTATATACTTCTATTAGTATATACTTCTTGTGGGCATATACAAAGCATATACTTACCATAGTGGTAGCCAAAGGTACTAGGGTTATTCGCGCCGGCCACCTACAGATTATTAAAATCTACAATTAAAAGGGTGCTTATAGTAAGCGTAAGCAGGGCGTATACAAGAGTAAAGTTCGGTGGTTAAAATTAACTAGCACTATATCAGCATATACAATGCTTATATATGGGTTATACAGGACATACCTATAGTATATACTATAGTGGTGTCGTAGAGAAGTTATGGTGCGACCGCTATTATAGATATGCGACGCGTATACACGGGCCATATTTTAATAACTTAGCTCGCGTATTTTATACTGCAGCTAGTGGGATACATATACCCTATATATGCATATTAAGTATTATATTATATTCGTTATTTATTAAATACTTTAAATTCTATATATTAAAATTTTTGGGTATATGCGCTGCATATACACAAACTCAGCGGGGTAAGCGGGGCTAAAAGTTAAGCAGGGTTAGAAGTTAAGCAAGGTCACAAAGTCAAACTTAAAGTTCTGACCCTGTTGAACTTTGTGACCTCGCCGAGCTTTTCCGTGACCTTGCCGAGCTGCGACCCCTTTTTCTAATACGACTCTATTTCTCCAACTTACCTCAGCAAGCTCAGACGTGATTCCGTTGGTGCGGATTTTCAATTGGTCCGCAAGCTGACTAACTACATTTGTGCGAAACCACCGGAATCACGTCTTAGCCAGATTTCTAAGGTTTGTTACGCGCTCCGATAATATCCGCGTTACGGAGGTTGCGGAGGCTGCGGATATTAAAATAACTTAACACTAGTATTTTATATCCTTTTCCAAAGTTCTTCAAATATACAACAGAACCTAGGCTTTTAGGCTATATCATTTTTATTACTTAGGTATTCTTAGGTCTTATACTTATTTTCGTTAAAAAAAAAAACGCGTTGTTAGGGATTGTAGAACTCTATATAATTTTATTAAACGCTAGCTAATATATATAAAACCTATATAGATCTATAATAGGTACCCTAAGGCACCTACTATAGTTAGGTGGATATATAATATCTATGCTATGCTAAGTAATCTCTATCTAAACCTTGTTACGTACCACCTACTAAATTATAGATATTTAAGCTTACCTATGGTATACTACTATAAAAACTTATTAATATGGAGAGGTAGAAGGTTAAAGAAGATACTAGAACAGCTGCTACTATATTAGGTAGTAGATACTTAAAATCGAAGAGGTTATAGGATAGAGCGGGAGCGACGGCTTCGAAATGAATATCCGCAACGTCCGTAATTACACTGCGGGTCTCTTCGTGTAAAGCTTCCTGTAGGGCTTCGTACAGAGCTTCGAGTACAGCTTCGAGCAGAGCTTCGAGCAGAGCTTCGAGCAGAGCTTCGAGCAGAGCTTCGAGCAGAGCTTCGAGCAGAGCTTCGAGCAGAGCTTCGAGCAGAGCCTCGTGCAGAGCTCCGTGTAGAGTCCGTGCAGAGTTTCGAGCAGAGCTCCGTGCAGAGCCCCGTGCAGCTTTAAGCAAAGCTTCGCGCAGGCGTTCGTGTAGCGTTCACGCAGACGTTCGTGCAGAGCTTCGAACAGAGTCTCGTGCAGAGCTTCGTGCAGAGCTTCGTGCAGAGCTTCGTATAGGTGTTTGTGTAGCGTTCGTGCAGACGTTCATACAGACGTTCGTGCAGATGTCTGTTGTGTAGGCATGTTGTGTAGGCATGTTGTGTTTGCAGACGATTTAATTGTTAACACATTGCCCGTGCGGCGGCGCTTTCTGCTTAACATCGCGGGGGCTAATAGGGTAGATATATTTATTAATTATAGAGCTGCTTCTGCGGATTAATTTAACGGTATTTCTGAGATAATAGCTGCTATAGGGGTGTAGATCAATTTCGTTGAAGAAGGTGACTGCTCTACATACAAAAGTCCCTAAGACCATAGAATTAACTTTTTGACAAAAAAGGTTAATTCTATAGTCTGAGAGACTTTTATAAGGTTTCTTAGGCGATCCGACTTGTTTTATATATAGAACAGTTACCTTCTTTAATGAAATTGATCTACACCCCTATAATAGCTATTATCTTAGAAATACTTTTAAATTAATCCGTAGAAGTAGCTCTATAATTAATTAATATATCTACCCTATTAGCCCCTGTGATATTAAGCAGAAAGCGCCGCCAAACGGGTAATATGTTGATAATTAAATTGCCCACCCCTACTATAAATATAACATTAGTTAACTAGCGGACGCCTATTTAAACACTAACTAGAGCATCTGCTAAGCGGATATTAAAGGAGGAAAAGGTTAGAGTTATTTTAGAACATTTACAGGACTGGTATTAGTCCTTTAGTGACCTTTCTTTAGCGTAGGTATAGCTTAATTTTAATAAAAGATAAGGTATAAGAAATAATAAGGCATAAAAAAAGAAGGTAAAAAAGAAGAAGGTAAAGGGGCTTATTACTACCCTTCTAGGGGATAAAGAAATCTATAATGCGATTATAGAGACTGCGGATATCTATTTAGAACTAATTAATATAGTTATAAATATCCTTTATAAAGAGCTTTGTAATCTTTAGCAGAAGATAGTTATCTTTAGCCTATAGAAGTTAGATCTAGAGTTTAAAGACGTTTAACTTTTATAGGGCTATAAGGCAATTAGCTAATATACCCCTCTACTCTGCTAACTAATAGAAGGGTTATTGTCACGGCACTGACCTGACGCGTTGTTATGGCTACGCGTATGCATGAGCACGGACCTGACCCCTGAGCAACACGTATATATACCTGCCTCGTCTCCTGTACATAGATCCTCACACGACATCGTTTGTCAATGATACACAGTCACAGTTACCTCGTTGACCCTCTGCACGTACTGTGACAGTTATTGGCATAATTAAGAACTAATTAATTGCGAAATTTGCACCTAGGGCGGGTTGTTCTTCTTATATCTATCCTTTTATTAGGCCGCGCTTAAAGCTCTACTAACTATTTTACTTAGCTTCTTAGTTTTTATCTTTAAGGTATAGGTGTAAAGTATTAGGTTTTATTACTGCTTTATAGACTAGGACTTATTAATAGATATATAACGCTTAACTACTAAAAGATGGAATTGGCTAAATGCTTTAAAGAAGGTTACAATACTAGCGGCGGATATACTAGTGCTAATATTATTAAAGACTTACCTTTAATTAATATCCGCTCTTAATAATATCTATATTATATATAACAATTTTAACTATCTTAAGCGGACATAATATTAGTTAATTAGAGATACTAGTGTTTTCTATTCCTATACTACTAGAAAGCTTATCCACGGATCTTATATTCCCCCTAGTGGCCTTTTTTAAAGTATACTATATAACTAGGTGCAGCTTTAGATTAAGGATATTACTAAGGCATTAAGTAATATATATAATAGCGTTTAAAATTAGATATCTATTTTTATAATTCTAGATACTCTCTAAAGTATATATCTAACTACTATAAATAGTATTTTCAAACCCAATACTGAGCTTAAATATCCGCGTATACCGGAGATTAATATTTTACTATCTGTAAAGACAATATATATAAACCTAGGCCCTATTATAGAGAGCGAGGCTTCTATAAATAGCAACTACTATATACTTAAGATGATCTTCCTAGAGTAACTACAGCTTAATTACAACAATGATTTCTAGGATTAATTATATCTGGTATGTAATAACCAGAAAACTGTAAAGCTTATCTATATCTATAAGCAAAAGTAGGCGGAGGCTGCGCTCTTATATAATAGCTATTGTTAGGTACTACCTATTCTAGGTCTTTAGCACCTTTAGTTAAACTTTCTATATATAATTATAAGGACTTTCTTTGGTGGTAAGCAATATACGCAGTAGTACTCTACACTCTATACTTATATAAATTACCTTAGACAACAAAATATTCCTATAGAGCGCCCTCCCTTTTACTATCTTGAAGAACTAGTACTACATAGTTTTAATGCGCGCATTATTGCGCTCTTCTTAATATATATCCGCGATAGACTTAATATTTATAAAGAAGGCGCGGTTAAAAGATATATTAGATCCTTAATGCCTAAGCAGTTTCTATAGCATATTAAGGATATCTGCGCAGCGGGTTTTAGCTCTAAAGTTGGCTATAAGGCTAATAAATTGGTTCCTTTATAGACCTCTGCCTATAGAGGTCCTTAGATTATAGATTAATTGCTTATAGAACCTAGCTCCGCTACTATAAGCTAGCCTACTTAGATTGTTAATATAGAGTTCTTTAATTATATTTAATATCTATAGGTGGTTAAAATATATAAAGTATTAAAATACGCTATTAAGTATGTGGATATTGGCCTTCTAAAGCGTATGATTGCTGTTACGGCGCTGGTGGAAAACGGTGGATTATGGCAGTGGATTGTAGCGGATAATCGCAGACAGTTTCAGACAATCTCGGACAGTATTATGGTACTGGCAAATTGCCGCAGATTGCGGTTACGTGACGCGAAGATTATATAAAACATTAAGCGGCGCTGCTCTTCTTCTCCTTTCCTTTCTCTAGCTTTGGATCCTCGTTTATAGACAATCCAATTGTATAGGCTTGCGCGACCCTCTTGCCGTGCTCGTGCCTTAATTGATTGAGTCGCTAATATTATCCAAAGCTTATCACTACTCTTCTTTCCTGAGAAGGAACTCAAATATATTTATAAGGCCACGAATAGGACAAGGACACAGAATAGGACCATAAGGATAGGACAGACCCCTAAGAACCAAAAGAACACGAACAGAACGCGAAACCTAAGAATAGGACACGCACGGACTAGACCCCCTAGGAAATAAACAAACACCGGAAATTACCTAATACCCCTACCACCATGCCAAGAAATACAGCAGTTGGCAAAGCCGCTATAGGACCCGCAAATACCTCTAATGGTGAAACAGTCGCCGTCTTGACCCCCTAGGAAGAACTAGCAGCAGCTAATACTAAAATTAAACGGCTTTGAGAGCTGCTTAAAACCAGAGACACCCCTACACCTAGCGAGGAGTTATTAGACACCTAGAGACTTGCTATAGTCCTTAAGGCCCTAGCCCAACGTACAGCATTAGCATTGTTATAGTCCGCGAAGGTTGTAGACCCCCTGTTATTTACAGACGGAACTGACCCCATATTTAATAACTGGAAGCTTTAATTGTAGGATAAGCTTGAAGTTAATATGGACCACTTCCCCACTACTTAAGCTAAGATGGCCTACGTCTTTGGCCATACCGGCGGAGATGTATAGACGCACCTACGTCCGCGATACGCCTAGGACTTGGCAGATCCCTTTCTCTCTAGAGATGGGATAATCAACCACTTGTCTTCTATCTATAAGGACCCCTTTAAGGTACAGAACACCCGCCTTAATTATAAAGCTCTTAACATAAAGATGACGGAGACCTTTTTAGCCTTTTAGACCCGCTTTCTGTATCTAGCTGGCCAAGCCCAAATTCCCTATAAAGACCTAATGCCGGACCTCTTTAACAAGCTTACCCTAGACCTATAGCGCGCCGTACTGCCAGTTTTTACTACTGTATAGACGCTAAAGGTATTTACGGACTACTGCCTATCTATTAACTAAGGCCTCTGTTGAATTAAGGTATAAGCTAGGTGGTACAAAGCTAGAAACTCTCTAAACTAGACCACAAGCACTATATAAACAGCCCGTAACACTCCGGCACGATCTGCAACTCCTATGGCACCAGCCGCATAGCCCGCCATTAATTTAGCAGCTAGCAGTGTAGCTAGTCCTACTGTGGGTCTGGCGTATACTCGGCCTATATATAACGACCCCTGTAAACAGGCCCTTAGTAATTAAGGAGCTTGCTTTTTATATAGCCAGAAAGACTACTTTGCAAAGAATTGCCAGATAAAGGCAAAAACAGGCAAGGTTCTGTTAATTTAGGAGGACAGTATGGAGTTGGAAAAAGAGGAACCCTAGAGAAAGACTCCTCTCTAGGGTTAAAAGGAATTAATATGTTATATATTAATCTGGGTTAGCTAGTTAGTGGAAGAAGCTACACTATCCCTTATACTTTATTTTGTAATAGATATTAAGTTTTAACCTCCGCTTTAGCTGACTTTAGAGCAAATACCTTTGCCTTAATAGACACCTAGTACGCTGTAAAGCTAGCTAAATTTTTAAATGCGCCTCTTAAGGAACTGCCTAAACCAGTTCCTATTCACGGGTATAACGGACGAATAGGACCACCTATTATGACTATCTTATGGATCCACCTCCGTGTTAATAGACGAAGGTAGTATAACATCCCCTTTCTTATTACAGACCTAGGAAGCCACGATATAATCTTAGGAAGAAAATGGCTAGCCTATTTAGGCTTACAGCTTAACGTATGGAGTAGATAGCTTATCTAGCCCGAATCCCTACCCCTAACCCCTTCCTTTATAAAAGAAATCAGTATTATAATAGAAAACCCTGTACGGCCCTAGATTGATACTATTCACCAGGCCGACGCTATACGTAGGGACCAGGCCTTTAAGAAAGATATATAGCTTAATCCGCAACGGATTTATATACTATACCGCCCCTAGACTACCTATATTATGCCACCCGCACTAGAGATTTAGGAAATCAGTAGTGACCTAGCTAAGTCCCCCACGGAGAACTTAGGCCCTATATAGCTATAAAGGAAGGCTAGGAATACTGGACGCCATACTAAACTAATAGACTAGAAGGACAACTTATAGAAAATGGAACGTGAGCTAAGGAAGACTACAAACTCTATACCATAAAATACAGCCCGATAAAAGTCTGTAAAGAAACCTATGGACCTTCCCCCAGTTAATATCTGCTGTATTAGCGCTGTAGGATTCTACCGGAACTTAGTCCAACCTAATACCATTGCCTTTATCACTAGCTTATATGAAATCAATCAAATAATTAAGGAAAAGGAAAGCGAGCTTAGCGGATAAGAAAGTAAGCTTATAGATAAGGAGCTAGTAGAACAGAAACTACCCTATTAACACCAGAAATTTAAGGACGTATTCTCCAAGGCAGTGTCTAATATACTTCTACCTCACCGACCATACAACCACAAGATTGAGATTGAGCCAGACAAGGAAGACACCCTTAGTTATAGCCCCCTTTGTCAGCAGTCTACTGCTAAATTGTAGGCTACAAAGCAGTACCTTATTAATAACCCGAATAAGGGCTTTATTGAGCCTAGTTAAGCCCCTTTTAACTTACCTATTCTCTTTGCCAAGAAGCTAAATGGAGGACTTCGTTTCTGCATTGACTACCGCAAACTTAATAATATAACCCGCAAGGACCGCTACCTTTTACCCTTACTTAATGAGACTCTAGCCCAAATAAGTAGAGCTAAAATCTTTACTAAGCTTAATATCCGTTAGGCTTTTTACCGGATTAGAATGGACCCTAGATTAAAAGACCTTACTATATTTTAGACCTATTACGGAACATATAAATGCAAAGTACTTCCCTTTAAACTAACTAACGGACCAGCTACGTACCAGCAATACATAAATGATATACTCTTTAACTACCTTAATAACTTCTATACGGCCTACCTGGATGACATTATAATTTACTTCAAGAATGAGTTGGAATACAAGGAGCATGTCTATAAAGTTCTATAACAGCTCCGAGAGGCTGGCCTCCAGGCCAATATTAGGAAATCGGGATTTAGTGTTAAGCGCATAAAGTATCTAGGGTTTATTGTTAGTATAAACAGAATCAAGGCAGACCTAGAAAAGACGGCTATAATTAACTAATAGATACCCCCAAGGACTGTAAAGGGGGTGTAGTTATTTTTAGGGTTCTGTAACTTCTACTAATGTTTTATTAAGAACTATAGTAGAATTGCCCGGCCCCTAAGCCAACTTACCTATAAGGACCGGCCCTTTCACTTTAATACCGTATATAGGTAGGCCTTTAACGAGCTTAAAAAATAACTAGTCTTTGCTCCCTTACTCGCCCACTTTAACCCAGAACGGCCCTTAATACTAGAAACTGATGCCTTAGATAGCGTTATAGCTAGCGTTTACTCCCAGAAGTAGATAGACGGAAAATAGCACCCTATTGCTTACTATTTAAAGACTATAATAGATGCTAAGCTAAACTACCCAATTTATAACAAAGAAATGCTGGCTATTATCTCTAGCTTTTAGTACTGGCGAATATAGTTAGAAGGAGCCCCTAAGCCTATTTAAGTAGTTTCGGACCATAAAGCCCTAGAATATTTTATAACAATAAAGGCCCTTACAGCCCGGCAGGCACGCTAGGCGGAGGTCCTATCCCAGTTTAACTTCCTAATTATATATAGGCCAGGTGCTACTAACCGTGCGGATGCTCTTATAAGGCGTAAACAGGACCTAGATAACTAGGCAGCTGTGAAGATCTTATTACGGACTTAGACGCTACTATAACCAGAATGCCTTAACCCCTAAATATAGGTAGAACTAAATATGGACCCTTTAAGCGCTAAGATATATCCTGTTGATTCTATAGAACTTAACCTTATCAATAAACTGCTGTAGGCAAACCGTACGGCCCCTTCTCTATAGGAGTACTGTGAAAAGGCAAAGGATTCTACCGGCCTATGGTCCCTAGAAAACGGACTACTTAAGCACCAGGAACGGCTAGTAGTAGCAAAGGTACAGAACTTACGGACTTAGCTTATTGCTGAAGCACATGCTCAGGTCTCTACGGCCCACCCTAGAAAGAATAAGACCTATAAGATTATCAGTGACCGTTACTACTGGCCCGGAATAGTTACGGATATTAACCGCTATATACGGAACTGCGACGACTGCCGTAGGTCTACAATTCTATGAGATAAGACCCCAGGGCTATTAAAGCTACTCCCGATACCAGAACGCCCCTGGTAGCATATCTCTATAGACTTCCACAAGTTACCTACGAACCGCGACGGATATGATATAGTTATAATCCTAGTTAACTGCTTTAGCAAGCGCCCGTTCTTAATCCCCTATTATAAGAATATCGATGCTAAAGAGGCGGCCTAACTGTATATCCACTATGTCTACCGAATTTACGGACTACCAAATACTATCGTATCTAACCGCGGGCCGTAGTTTATATTAGCCTTCTGGAACAAGTTCACCCGGATCCTAGGTATTAGGCTAAAGCTCTCTACAGCATACTACCCCCAGACAGATAGTCAGACGGAGATTATAAATTAATACTTAGACTAGAGACTCTGGCCCTTTATTAACTACTTTTAGGACAACTGGAGCGAACTACTACCTATAATGGACTACGCCCAGGCAACCCTACCCCATAACTCTACAGGGTTTGCACCTATTTAGCTAGAAATGGGATACTTACCTTATATAAGCTTTAACTAGGAAAGACTAGAAGGACCACAGACCGTACGTAAAAAACTATCTTATAAGGAAGCACAGCAATATGCTAGACGCTTAGAAAAAGTATAGACGGTAGCCCGTAAGAACCTAGAGAAGGCCCAGAAATCAATAAAACAGCAGGCAAATAAGCACAGGCGCGAGCCTGACTTTACTATAGGCGATAAGGTCTGGGTTATAATAAAGAACTAGAAGACAGAACGGCCTAGCCATAAGCTAGACTATAAGATGGCAGGACTATATAAGATCCTTAATAAAGAAGGCAACTTATATAAGGTTAAACTCCCAGACTTAATTAAAGTCCACCCTATTTTCTCACCAGATAAGCTACGGAAAGCTATAAATAACCCACTACCTAGACAAAAGAATAAGCCTCCACTGCTGATTTAAGTTAATGGCGACGACAAATGGGAAGTTAATAAAATACTAGCCTATAAACTAGTACAAGAAACGCTAAAATACTATATCTAATAGAAAGGTTACGATCTAGACCCAACCTGGTACCCTGCTTGGAATTTTATAGATTGCCCCTAGAAGCTTAAAAAGTTCTACAACCAATACCCTAACAAGCCAGGACCCCCGAAGTATCTAGACGAGTGGATGGAGTGCTAGTATAGCGAAGATAATAAGCTACCTATTAAGCATACAGATAAGAACACCCTACGGACATACAAAGCCTAAGGGCAGGCTTTTTCGGAGGGGGGGGGGTAATATTACGGCGCTGGTGGAAAACGGTGGATTATGGCAGTAGATTATAGCGGATAATCGCAGACAGTTTCAGACAATCTCGGATAGTATTACAGTACTGGCAAATTGCCGCAGATTGCGGTTACGTAACGCAAAGATTGCATAAAACATTAAGCGGCGCTGCTCTTCTTCTCCTTTCCTTTCTCTAGCTTTGGATCCTCGTTTATAGACAATCCAATCGTATAGGCTTACGCGACCCTCTTGCCGTGCTCGTGCCTTGATTAACTGAGTCGCTAACAATTGCCTACTTTTACCTTTACTTTACCAGATTAAGGAGTAATAACTATATATTTAAAATAATGTACTTCTAAAGGTTAATTGTAATAGAGGTGTATAATCTAGTACTTTAGTAGGCCATATTTATAAATGGGTTAATTAATAATTGCGAAGAGCTAAATAGCTTTTTTAAAGCTAATCGACTTAATAAACTACTAAATCTTTAGCTAAAGGAGCTACTCTAATTATGCGGAAACTTAACCTTTAGAATAGACTCTTTATTTAGGTAGAGTGTTCTTACTATAAGCTATACTAGACCTCTTTATACTAAGTTTAAGAGCGTATTTAGTAAGTAGATAATATCTAATTATATAATTAAGTCTCCTGCGGTTAATATTTAGTCCCTTATAGATATAATTGCTAAGGACTTAATTATGTGTTAGCGTATATGAGACGTTGGGTTTAAGGCACCTATTATTCTATAACTTAGATTAGAGCGGCTCTTATAGAGTAGTATTACTAATTTTAATATACAGATGTCTTATATTACTGGTTTACTGTACAACCCTTATAAGGACGGATTTAATAAGGCTATAGATAATATGCTAGAGGACTTTTAAATACTTGGGCTTATAGTACGTTTCTATCTTAATATATTAAGCGAGTTCTTTTTATTAATATTAATTCTAGCCAGCGTATGATTTTATTGGTGCGTAGTATATAATATAGCAGTTAGCTGTTTTATGGTGCGGATATATAAATATCTTTATCTTAGCTTATACGGATATCTTTATCTTAGCTTATACGGATATCTTTATCTTAGCTTATACGGATATCTTTATCTTAGCTTATATGGATATCTTTACCTTAGCTTATGCGGATATTATAATATTAATTAAGTATATCTATTGAATTTAAGGCAGAGACTTAATTCCTATATATATAGTAGCAAAAAGGTAAGAGCTACTATTTTATTATTATAAACCTGTAATAACAGCCAACCCATAGTAATAGCTAACTTATATCTACTTATTTAATATCTAGTAGCCTAGTATTGCGTATAAGTGTAGTAATACTACGCCTTAGGAATATAAGCTTATCCTTTATCTTACTTAAGAAATCTTTAAACTTATTTAACCGGCAGTCTATAGCTTAAACATCTTTCGCTATATTAGTTACCTATTTATAAACTATGTTAATACGTGCAGAAATAGCAATTGCTAAATACACCCTAACAGATTCCGTGCTAGTAAAAGTAGTAGTAGTAATAGCAGCACCTGGCGTGCTAACAATTAGTAAAAGAGTTAGAGGAGCAGTAGTAGAGCGGATACCTCTATGGCCGCGCATACTACTATAAGTAGGAGTTTTAATAGGGGAGGAGGTCTTAGTGGGGGGGGGGGGGGAGGCGTAGTGGCGTAGGTGGGGATGGTACGAGAATAAAGCTATACGGATATTAGCAATATCCGTATTATTAATACGTAGATACCATATCTTCTTAGTAGGCGTTTTAGCTAGATTATTAGTAGAAGTTAATTTTACATATTTTCTACCCTAAGGTATAACCGGCTCTAGATTTAGTAAACTTTCCTATATACGTATTAGCTAACAGAATAATAATATACTATTAGCATGTACCTTTCTACATGGCCTACTATCTATATAATATCTTAAGTACGTACCCCTAAAATAAGGCCCGGAGTCCTTCTTATAAACGTAATATTTATGGCTAGGCTTCTTATATAAAGTATATAGCGGGTTATATAGCTTACTAAAGCTACCCTTAATATTCTAGACGTATATTAATATCCGCTAGCGACTTTCCTTTATATTCTCCCAAATACTAGCTTTTAGAGTATACTATTTATTTACTAATAGCACTTAGATAGGAAGGCGCTTATTTATATTTATAGTGCTATAGAGATTATAAGGGCTGTAGAGATTGCGAGAGAATAGAAGAGGGCTTTTAGGAGAGTTGGCGTTATTAAAATTGCTCTCTTTATTATTATCTAAAATCTCCAATATTTCTGTTGGGTTACTATAAGAGGTGAATTAGTAAACAAGATATTAAAACAGTATAACTAATATATATAATTTAATGGCTATCTTGGCCTTTAGATTTGTATTAGCAGCCTTTTTAGCCTACTTTTTAAGAAAGAAAAAAAATAAGCCTCATTAAGCCTCCTTTTAGAAGTATTAGGTAGTAGTAGTAGAGAGATAGATAGTAAAGAAGTGGATGGCGAAGAAACTAATAGCAAAGTGGTCTATAGCAAAGATATAGGCAACGGAAAGGCAGGTAGCAAAAAGGTGCGCGGATTTTTAGCGGATTTTGCTCTATCTATATTTTTATTATCTACTAAATCCTATAAAGAGCGCTTTAGTATATATTTTCTAAAATCATATTAGCTATAGGCATAATTTAGTATTAGAAAGCTTATTCTTTAGGAATAGAGTTTAAAGGCTTAGTAAGTGTTACGGGACACCTCCATGACACCTTACACACGTCTATCTGTTTCCACCGACGTAGCAAGAAGAGACTGACCGCGAGACGGCAACCCAATGGCAATTTGCCGGCAATCTACGGCAATCTAACGGCAATCCGCCGCATTCTGCTATATTCTGCCAAGTTCTGCCAGGACCACTCCTCAAATCCTATTCTGCTCTATGCACGTGTCAACCGAGCAACCAAACTAACGATATATACCCTTTCTTCCCATTTCCTTACCTTCTCTCCTTACGCAACGTCTTAATCTTATCACACAGTTTATATATATAGCTTAATAATATCTACTTCGCTATATATTATTACTACTTGTACTTACTTTATGACAGTAAGAGTAGCTATAGCGTACTTAATATAACAGAACCTTATAGCAAGAACTACGGTGGGTCCTATTATTAGGCTGAGTATATAGATATAAACAGGTCAACAACATAATAACAACTGGTGGAGTGGTTGCCCAACAGATTAACTCTAATTATATTCTAAGATTCACTATAAAGAGAGAACTATCTGGGTAGGAACTGTGGTCCTTTAAATATACAACCATACGCCTAAGAAATCCCTTTGCTCTGTGAGGTATATATGCTCTATCTACTCTATCCCACAGATTACATAGATCACACAGATTATATAGATTATATTACGTAACCTTAGCTACCATTCCTTATTATATAGTTCCACTAGATCTATCCTAGACTGTGCCTGTATTAACCAATTAGCTTCCACCAACCCTTCTCTAAGTAGTTATAATATTATACTTAAGCTGTCTATAACACTATCTCCCTCCTCTTTATCTTCGTCCTTAAAGATTCCTAACATCTCTAAGTTATCCATTAGAGGTGTAATGTCTATTTAATTAATTTAGTTAATATCCTTACTTATTATACCTAAAGCTTTTTCTTCTTCTTCTACAGCTTATTAGTCTTGCACTATTGCTGCAATACTATCTCTAGGTAAGATAATGCCGTCTCTATATTCTCATTGTGCGAAAGAGGGGTTAGTTTATGTTGCGCTAGTAAGTCCTTTATCTTAGCAACCTTCCTCTTACTTAGAGTGCACCAAAGTAAACGTTTAATTATCCTATAACATTCACTCCGTCTCTAACGCTAAGTATGCGCGTCCTATAACTCTTAATAGTCTTTAGGTTCCCTAAGTAACTTATTATAGGGTCTTATGTTTAATCTACCGCTGCGAAACTTAATAGTAAGCTAGCCTCCGCGCTATTTAAGGTTTAACATGTCTTAGAAGAGTCCGTATATATCCTTAAAGCTTAGCATCTAGCTTACGCTTATCTTTAACGCCTTAAATGTGTTTATAAGAAGGTTCGTTTTAAGGAGTGGAAATTTGTTTAATAGGGTCTGTCTAAGCTAAGTAATAAAAGAACAGACTTTCCTCCTACAAGGGAAACAACTCCAAGTAGCTTAGCAATTGCTCCTCTTAGGTCCCCCTTAGGTGACTTGTTCTTTAGCAATCCTTTTTTATTAATACTGCCTAACCTACTTTCTTCTAATACTCCTGTACCTTTTCTATAGCATTATCTAGATTGCTTAATGGTTCCTAGGTAGTCTCACTATAGCCTATCTATTTTACTTTATACCATATTTTATTATCTACGTCCTTATAACTAATAATCTTTAAAACTTGCTACTTATCTTCTTCCTGCCCTCTGTATATGTCTGCCTTATAGACTAGTAGTTTAACACCTCTATATACTGGCTCTAGCATTACAATATGCTATATAGGGTAAATTTTTATTTTGGCTGGTAGGTTTAACTTAAACGTAACTAATAAAATTCTTTGCGTGATTTTAAAAGGTCCTAGTCTAACGTAGTCTAATTTCTTACTTAGTCGTTAACTCTTAAAATTTTTGTATAGTAGCCACACTTTATCTCCCTCCTTAAGATCTGGTCCCTTAGATCTCTTAGCATTATAGTACCTTTTTATTCATTCTTGTACTAGTTTAGCTGTTTCTTTAAGGTCTATATAAAGATTTATTAAAGTCTCTATTCTTTCTTTAGCTATACTACCCGTCTTCTTTACTTAATGTAGCAATAATAATAATCTTGGCTTATACCCGTAATTTGCCTTAAATGGTAACGTTCCCATTCCTTTTTGTGGTGTTATATTATACGTAAACTATATAACTGGTAATAACAATACTCAATTATTCTGTGCATAATTAATATAGTGCCTTAGATACTATTCTAGTATCTAGTTTAATCTTTCTGTTTATCCGTCCGTCTGCGGATAATACGCCGTTAAGGTTACTACGCGAACTCCTTGTTCTGCCAAGAATACCTCCTAAAATACTGCTATAAATCTCAGATCTCTGTCTAATATAATCTTGCTTAGTACTCCGTGTTTTGTAAACACTTCCTTAATATAGATTCTAGCGACATCTTCTGCTAATATTTCCTCTGTGCATGCTATAAAGTATCCCCACTTTGTAAGCTTGTCCACTATTACTAAGATCACGTTATAATCTTGTCCTATAATAGGATCTTTTAACTTTAGTAACTTAATAATAAAGTCCCTTAATATAACTTTCTATGGTTTTTCTGGTATTTTAACAGGTTATAGCCCTCCATATAGCTTATACCTTATTAGTTTATTCCTTTAGCAATCTAGATATTCTCTTATAACTTATCTTACTAGTCCCCAGATTCCTTAAATAATATATTCCTCTTAAAGTCTTAACACTAAGCCTATAGCTCTGTTGTGTCCTTAAGTTAGTCCCTTATAGAATAACTTAATAAATTCTTTTACAATAGACCTTGGAATGTAGGTTGCTTCTCTATTCTTATACTATTCTATATCTAGATCCTTTACCTATGCTACTTAGATCTTTTATATCTAATTACTTTCTAGTAATTTATAGATCTGGCCTTCTCTAGTTGCTGTGATCTTTAGATAATTATACTTAATTAGTCCGTCTTAATCCCTCCGCAATAAAGCTCCTAATAGTTTTTTATTATTTTATAGTTTAGCCTTTCTGCTTAGAGTATCTGCTTATGTATTGTTTGTACCCTTAGTATACTAAATCTTAAAATGGTATTCCGTAAGCATTTCCGCCTATCTAACCTGTCTTTAGTTAAGTTTCTTTATTATTAGGAATCCTGTAAGGTTCTTATAGTCCGTCTTAACTATAAATGGTTTTTCTATGCCTTGTAAGAATGCTCTCTATTCCTTTAATACTATAACTATACCTAATAACTCCTTGTTGTAGATATTATAGTTCAGTTCTAGTAGTGTTATCTTTTAACTATAATACGCCACTGGATGCTATATATCCTAATGCTTTTATAGCAAACATGCTCCTAGTACAAAGTTTAATATATTTGTCTTAATAACTGTTTCTAATCTTAGTTGGTAGATTTTAAGGATTGGTTCCTAGGTGAACAACTCTTTAAGTTCTTGGAACAGCTTTTTCTGCTTACTACCCTAAACCTATAGTTCCTCCTTTTTCGTTAACCTTATAAATGGCTTAATACTCTTTAACCATTATGCTATAAACCTCCTATAGTAATTACAAAACCCTAGGAATAACCTTAACTGTATAATGTTCTCTAGTTCTTACTAACTTACTATAGCTTTAACTTTCTTTGGGTCTATGCTAATTTTTCCTAGTTCTATAATAAATCCTACAAAATCGGTCTTTCTTGTAAAGAACTTACATTTCTTAATTGCTACTGGCATTTGTTCTTCTTATAGTCTCTTTAAGACCTATTTAATATATTCCTTATGTTCTTTCTCGCTCTCTAAGTAGATAATAATATTATTAAGGTATACTATAATAAACTTATTAAGGTGTTCTCCTAATATACTATTAATTTATTTCTGGAATGTTGCTAGTGCGTTTATAAGCCTAAACTGCATAACTAATGGTTTATATAGTCCTTCCTTTAACCTAAAGGCTGCCTTCTATTTATCGCCTTTCTTAATTCTGATCTAATAGTATACCCACCTTAGATCTATTTTTATAAAGATCTTTGCGTTGCCTATCCTATTTTGGATTTCGCTAATTAAGGGTAAAGGATACCTATCCTTTCTGGTAATACTGTTTAACTGTCTGTAGTTTATATATATCCTAAGTTTTCTATTTTTCTTTAGGATAAACAATACTAAATATCCTACTAATAACTGCAATGGTCTAATATATCCCTTTTATAAATTCTCCTAGATAAACTCCTTAAGCGCCACTAACTCTGTTTTAGTAAGCTTATAGATTAGAAAGAACTTTAGACTTGTTCCCTCTTCTAACTCTATCTTATAGTCCTATACTATATACTCTAATAGCTTTTTACTTTCTGGTAACTATAACTTTTTACTATACTTGTGGTATCTCTTTGGTACATAACTTAAGCTTCACTTAGTCTCTTTATATATTGCTCTAACTTAGTACTATACCAACTTGGCTTACTGTTGCATTTTATATTATTAAGTATTTTTAATATTAACCTAACCTGTAACCCAATTAATCTTTAGATTATATTCCTGTAACTAAGGTATTTTTAGTATCGCCTTATCCTTTCTTAATAGTAGGATATTAAAAGATACTTTAACTAGTCTCCCTTTAATAGTTAACTAAATAGGTCCTGTTTTAAGATTAATAATACCTCCTCTATAGGCTATCTAATCTCCTAAAATTATTATAAGTAGATATAGTGTTTCTTTTATCTGTATAGTAATCCTATCCTCTTTACTGCTGCTAGTGACATATGGTTTCTTATTGCTCCACTATCTATTAACACTTTAAACTGCTAATCTTGCCACTTAACTTATAAGTTTAGGTGTCGTCCTTAAATTCCTTTAAGGGTTTAAGGCTCTATTACTAGTTCCCTCTGGTCCTATAGGCCTCCCCTTTTCCTAACTATTAGCTACTAGATCCTACTTATACTTAGTCCACTTTTAGCTAATACTTAGTTCGCTTCTTTTCCTCTACGTGCTATAGATAAGTATTCTCTAGGTAGTCCCACCACTATTATCTATCTAGGCATTCTTCTATAAGGAATCTTCTGGGTTAAAGTATTAGGTCCCTTTAACTCTGTACTTCTACTAGGTACTATCTATGTATATATTTAGCATTTTTAAACCGTTTCTCCTCTAGTGCCTAATATATCCTTACTAGGTACTTCTGGTTTTTATCCTTTGGTGCTCTATATATATTATATATATTATCCACATAAGCTATCTATAATAATGTATGGTGTGCTAGGTGACTTAGGTTAACTCTTAACTTATCTTTGTTTTTAAGTTTAAACTAATACCTGGTTAACCTAACTACTGGTATTTCTGCTATAGGTACTAAGATTTGTTATTTACTTCTCTAGTCCTTAAATCCCTCTTCTAGGTTCCTTAATGTTATAATTAATGCTCCTTTAATATAACTTATGCGTTTTTCCGTAATGGGTTAGTCTTAGATAACTTTTTTATCTAGCTATATGTAAAAGTCTTCCCATTTATTATTATATTGTTGCCTATACCACTTTCTATATAACTGGTTTAGTATATATGGTCTATCTATAAGAAAGTACCTTGTTATTACTGCGTTATTATATCCTTTAGTGTATTTTTCTTTAAATCTAACTAGAATGTCTAGATCCTCTTCTTGTTCCAGTTTATCTAACTATTTTACTCTAGGTGTCCCTGCACTAGGCCTATTAGTGACTTTTTATATAGGTGCTCTGTCCCTTATATAACCTAGCATAGCTAACCTCTTGTCTAGCTTTTGCTCTTGCTATGCAATAATTCTTTACCTAAACTTATCTATAGTTTCTTGTTTTCTGCGTCTTGCAGCTAGATCCTTAAAGTTGTCTTGCTTCCTAATCTTAGTATTAACTTTTTAATCTTTAGGCTAAACACTATATTTACCTGGAATTGCTATAGTCCTTATTTGTTTCTTAAAATCTTGGCTTTCTAATAATGTTCTTATTCGTTCCCTGAACTCGTGATTCTTAAACTTACGTCCTATACTTATTTATTGGTTACTAAACTGAGTTGCTGCTCTTTCCTATTGGTTTTCATCTATTATGGGTTCCTAAGCTGTCCTTATCGCGCCTTATAAGTCTACAGCTTTCCTTATCTCTTCCTAAGAATCTTAGACCTATAGCCTTTTACCTTTTATAAGTAGTAAGCTAGCACTAGTAGTTATCTGCTTGCTTAATTGTCTCTAGATATTACTCCTTCTGTCTTATAAAGTAATGGAAATTATATCCAATGGTGTTATAATACCTATTACTAATCCGCGTTCTATAGTGGTTTCAGTCTCTACTTCTGTTGTATTATTAAGGTATAAGTACTCCCAGTTAGCCTCCATTTTTTCCTTATTACTATTAATTAATAAGTACTCTAACTCTATTATTATTGTTGCTAATCTTTATCTGTATGTTGCCTTAATATCTTAATCTAGCTTATAGAGTTAATCTTGTTCTTTATCTAACTCTATAGTTCTTTTAAGCCCTCTTAACTCTGGCTCTTGCGGCCAATAGCTTACGCTATACTTAGCGTCTTTATAAATTTGGCATGCATTGTTATAACAAAATGCAAAGTGTTTAATTAAATACTCCTTAGTCCCGCGCAATATTCCTATATCCGCGTTATCGTACTCTGACAACCTAGTACCCTTTACTGCGTAGTTACTTTAACCACCTTTATAGTCTCTGGCAAAATAACCTTATTTTCCGTAATTTATATAACCTCTATCTTTAAACCATTTTTTTTATTGTGGAGTCCGCCTAAATATTTTCTGCTGCTAAGATCCCTGGTTTAGCCTCTGCTCCCTAGTTCTATAATTACTTAATCCTTAGCCTTTAGGTTTCTATAGTTTCTTTATCTATCTCTTAGATTCTTTGGTACCGCTTAGGTCCATTAGCTCTACGCTATTCTATAGTTTTTAGCTCTATATTTACTAATGCGTACTCTACGCCTTATATAACTATAGAACTCTGTCTTGCCCTTTCTTAGCTTGTTCCCTTTAATAGATCCTATTATTAATCTTTATTGCTTAATCTATTAACTCTCTTAGAGTATCCGCATCTTCCATTAGGATAATTACGTCCTAAACTTTAGCCTTAAGTCCCTGTTTATACTGTGCCATAAGCACCTTATCATTCCATTTAACCTATATAGCTAGCGTTTAAAACTGTGTTGTATACTCTATTGCTAAGGTTTATTGCGTTAGGTTCTAAAGCTTTTATTCTGCTATAGTTATGGCCTCCAGGTCTCCAAATATCTATATTAACAATTCCGCAAACCCATTCCAACTGGCAAATATATACCGTACATCTTGGTTAGTAGTTGTCATGCTATTAGCCTGTATTTTGGTAAGATAAGGTTTAAACCACTTAAGTACTCGTCCTGTTAGAAACAATCCTGCGTACGCCACTTGGTCCAACAATGTTGCCAACTTTGCTCCCTTTTATATAACCTTAAAATGCATCTGCGTAAGGAACCCTTTAAGCTTTAACTTCTCTCCTAAGAACTATTTAATTAAAGGTAACTTAACCTTTACTACTCCAATTCCATTAATGCGTTCTTTAAGTATCCTATTATTGTCTTATAAGTGATTAACTATTTCCTGTAACTAACCTCACATAATCATCTAAGAATCCGTATCTGCCATACTGGTATCTCCGCCTGAGGTAGTAGCTGCCATTAATAGTGTCGTAACTAGTACTTTAGGTAGCATATTGTTCGACTCTTATTTAATACTGTAACCTTAGTAGTGAATATATAACGGAATCTTATAGTAAGAACTACAGTGGGTCCTATTATTAGGTTAGGTATATAGATATAAATAGGTCAACAATATAATAATAACTAGTAGAGTGGTTGCCTAATAGATTAACTCTAATTATATTCTGAGATTCACTATAAAGAGAGAACTATCTGGGTAGGGACTATGGTCCTTTAAATACACAACTATACGCCTAAGAAATCCCTTCGCTCTATGAGGTATGTGTGCTCTATCTGCTCTATCCTATAGATTATATAGATCACACAGATCACATAGATCACATTACGTGACCTCGGCTACTATTCCTCGTCACATGGTTCCACTAGATCTATCCTAGACCATGCCTGTATTAACTAACTAGCTTCCGCCGACTCTTCTCCAAGTAGTCATAACATCGTACTTAAGCTGTCCGTAACACTTAACAGTATCCTTATTTATTTTGCGTATATTAAGTTCTTTAACTGCCCAGCCACTGTTATTTGCATTAATATTATTTATAGGTGTAAATAAAGGCATTATAGATAGTATAATGCCAAGGGATAGTGGATAAAATAATAATAATAAAGTTTATGGTACGGTGCTGTAAGGTAGAAGATTGGTAGAGGAAGAAGATGTATGGAGGTTAATTTAAGGTAAATATCTAATTTGCAAATTTTATTAAAACAGCGCACTAACAAATAATTGCTGCTATAGTAACTTACCTTAATAAACATTAGCGGTGCGGATATTTTTATCCTAGCTTATACGGACATTTTTATCCTAGCTTATATGGATATTATAATATTAATTAAGTATATCTATTAAATGCAAGGTAGGGACTTAATTTATATATAATAGCAGAGAGGTAAGAACTACTATTTTATTGCTCTAAACCTATACTAATAGCTAACCCGCAGCAACAGCTAACCAATATCTACTTAAATTCTATATCTAGCAACCTAGCGTTATATATAAGTGTAGTAACATCACGCCTTAGGAATGCAAGCTTATCCTTTATCTCACTTAGAGAATCTTTAAACTTATTTAACTAGCGGTCTATAGCTTAAACATCTTTTATTATATTAGTTACCTATTTACTAACCATATTAACGCGTACGGAAACAGTAATTGCTAAATACACCTTAACAGATTCTGTGTAAGTAAAAGTACTAAAAGTAGTACTAGACGTACTAGGAATTAGTAAAAGAGTAGGAGTCTTTAAGGAAGGGGAGGTCTCTAGAGGGGGGATAGTATAGGTATAAAGCTATACGGATATTAGCAATATCCGTATTATTAAAATGCAGATATTATACCTTCTTACTAGGTATTCTAGCCAGATTACTAGCAGAAGCTAATTGCGTATATTTTTTACGCTAAGGTATAACCGGCTTTGGTCTTAGCAAAATATTCTATATATGTATTAGCTAATAGAATAATAGTATACTATTAGCATATATAGCACATACCTTTTCACACAACCTACTACCTAAGTAATATCTTAAGTATATACCTCTAAAATAAGGTCTAGAGTCCTGTTTGTAAACGCAATATTTATAGTCTTGCTTAACGCATAGAGCGTATAGTAGATTACATAGCATACTAGAGCTACCCTTAATATTCTAGACGTAGGTATATATCCACTGGCGAGCTTCCTTTGTATTCTCCTAAGCACTAGCTTTTAGAATGTACTATTTATTTACTAACGGCACTTAAATAGGAAGGCGCTTGTTTATATTAATATTAGATATTATAGCTTAGGCTATCTATATACTGCAAAGCTTATAAGGGCTATAAAGATTATAAGAGGATAGAGGAGGGCTTTTAGGAGAATTAGCGTTATTAAGATTACTCTCTTTATTATTATCTAAAATCTCTAATATTTCTACTGGGTTATTATAAGAGGTAAATTAGTAGATAAGATACTAAAATAGTATAGTTAATACATACAATTTAAAGGCTATCTTATACTAAACATTTTGCGCAGCAATTCTATTAGCCTACCTTTTAAGAGAAGTAGAAGCATAATAATAATTAAACTTTTTAGAAGTAGTAGGTGGTGAAGAGGCAGGCAGCAAAGAGGTAGGTAGTAAAGAAGTAGGCGGTAAAGAGCTAGGCAGCAAAAAGGTAAGCGGATTTCTAGCGGATTTCGCAATAGCCTTATTATAGTGCTTTACTAGATCTAACAAAGAGTGTTTTAGTATATATTTCCTAAAATTATATTAGCTATAGATATAATTTAGTATTAAAAAGCTGACTCTCTAGGCAGAGACCCTAAAAAATTAGTAAAAGAAAGGGCGTCCTTAAAAGCGTCCTTAATTATTTTATTATTAACGTCGCGTATATTAAGTTCCTCAACTAAATAGCTATTGGACGTGTTTATAGGTGTAAAAAGAGGTATTATAGATAGTAGTATGCTAATAGATAGTAGATAAAATAACAATAATAAAGTTTACGATATAATGCTATAAGGTAGAGGGTGCGGAGGTTAATTAAAAGTAAATATCCACACTACCAATTTTATTAAATTAGCTTACTAATAAGTAATTACTATAGTAACTTACCTTAGTAAAAATTAACCACCCTATAAACACTTATTTGTAACACGCAAATCCTTTATAGTTAGGTTACTACTAATTAAGGTAAGTAGGCGCCGTTTAGTTAACTTATAAAGTAATATTAATATAGAATTACCGCTTAATTAAGATACTAAAGAAGGGTTATAAGTGGATATTAGGTTTACTTAGTAAGTGGATTTCTTACTTTTAAAGTGCATAGACTTGTCCTTTTGTTTTCTCTTACTATAAGGCAGATCTAATATTAGCTAAGAGTCTTAAGGCATAGTGGCCTAAGAAGAACGGATAATATCTAGTTGTAAGGATTATGAGACACTTAAACTAAATAGCTAATATAATATAGGGTCTATAGGTTTTAAAAGCTTTAAGTATAAACCTTAGTATCTCTCTAGATAAGAATTTACTAGACTATTTAAATATATATATAGAGATTGACACTTAATATATAGATATTAATTAGAGCTCTACCCTGGTTCTAGTTAGGTTAATAAATAAGTAGAACGCTAAGGAATATAGAATACTAACTGTTGGTAACACAGGGTAAATCACCAGTACTACTTGAGTAGATACAGTGACGTTGTTTGATGATGTATGATTTCTTGATTGGAACAAGGAAGGGCGAAGGGCTTAAGGCTCCTTGCCACGCTAGTGCCGCGACGACACGTGACGACCGCTTGCCTTATTCCCGACACTTGCAACTCTTCTTTTATAGTTGCTATTTATATACACTTATAGATTACTACTATATAAAGATACTAAGCGAAGAAGAAGAAGAAGAAGAAGAATGTTGGGGGTTAACGCGAAGGTGAGGGGCCGCTAAGGCGCTAGTAGTAAGCGAGCTAATAGCGATTTTCCATGCCGGGCATGGAAAATCCTAATTGGCTGGTTAAAATCAGGGTCTGCGGAATATTATGCTCTTACTCCCTTTTAACTTAACCTTTAACCTATATATATAGAGTGTTTGTGTTAACAAACGTTTCTAGAGCCTTGTTTAGGTTTGCCTTTGTTATTACATCTACTGGGTTATTTTGGCCATTAATCTATTAAATCTTAAAGAGTTCTTGCCATTTGTAGGATTGCTAAAGTGCTATAATATTAATTATAAGGCGCTTCTTCTTTATAGTACTAAGCTTAACTAAGTACTTATAGAGGGAATATGAGTTGGTATATATAATTATAGGGATAATAGGAAGTTTAAGTTGATCTATAATTATCTTTAAGGTAGTTCTAATTGCAATTACTATATTAACTCCGCCAACCATTTTATATATCTCTAACGCTAAAACGCTTTAAGTAACGCGCTTACTCTTAGTTAAGCTCTAATGGATAAGATTACTATAAATCGTGAAGTTATTCTCTCTAGTAGATTTATTTGTGATTATAATCTTATATCCTAGCTAGGAGCTAAAATCTTTATTATTTATAAATAATCTATTAATAAATACGAAGAGCTTAGCGGTAGGAAGGTTAATAGGCATATAGAGTAGTCCCTAATTAAGATGGTTTATTTGCCAGGAAAGACGCTTATTTAGGGCAAGAATATCATCCTTAGTTGGTTCCTGGTATTAAGCGGTAATAGAGAGATTAAAGGAAGCCTTAGGTTAACAGATAGAAGTAATATAAGCTCCGTAAGCGCGTTACTCCATATATCCTTGCTTTGGAGAATTAACATTAATAATGTTAATCTTCTTACCTTAACCCTTCTAGCATAAAGCAATGGAGTCCTTATTTAGGAAGAGGATGCATCCATTAAAGAGTAATGGTGTTGTTAGGTTAAGCCTTTCCTTTAGCTTTGCCTTTACTAGCTTATCTTCTTTAAGAGCTAAGAATTAGTCATCTCCTAAGATAATTGTATTGTTAGTTTATATGCTAATAATTCCAAATAGAGTTCCTATAGTTGTAATAAGGAAGTAGGGGTTAAATATAGAAGTTATTATTAAAAGCTTCTCTTTATGGTGCTTGCTGTAGGTAGCCTACTAGTAAATTCCTACCTCTGTAATTCTATATAATGGCTTAAGTACGACCATAATTATATCTTTGGGATATTAGTAGCGAATTTGTTCTAGAAGGTATACTAATATTAAGCGCTAAAGGTATGTCTCTAATTGAGTGTAGGCCTAAGTGATATCTTATAAATAAACTATTATTTTATTCTTTATTAAGGAGGGAGCTAGTGTAATAATAACTTGCTAACTAGCTTGTTAAATTATAGGGGATTGCATAAGAATTACTTTCTTACTGTTATTGTTATAACTTTAGATAACTAGCCTTAACTTCTTAAATAGGGCGTTAGTAGCTTTGCCCTTGATTTTATTAACTATTCTTAACTTAAAGATGCAAACTCTATTAAACTTAGTAGGGTTATACTTCTTAAATTTAAAGACTCCTCTTGTAATAAGACTGTTAATCTTCTACTTATTAGATACTTGGAAAGGGGCTCCTAGAGTTATAATACGGCCTTCCTTTTAAAGTTATTTTATAAGCTTAAAGTCCGCCTTCTCTTTAGCTGTTATAAAGGCCATTAATAACTTAACTCTCCTCTTAATAGCGGTAATAAATTGCTCTTTAAAATTAATAAGATGTTAGCAATTTTATAATTCTTTTAGGCGACCTCTACCGCGTTATAGTTGCGGCACATCTGCTACAATTATATTAGAATTGTAGTCGCCTTCTAGAGTATATTAATTATAGTTCTCCTCTAGGGTATCCTCTAGGGTATCCTATAAAGGCTTAAAACTATTATCCCTATAGTAGGGCTTAATAATAGTTAAGCGGAATTAAGTAGGTCTATAGGGCATTTAAAGAGTATAAGTTTAACCCTTAATGGTAATAAGTATATATGGGCCTAACCAGCCCCCTTTCTCATACCATACCCGTACTTTAGATTAGAGTGGTAGATCTATTATAATTAAGGTATTTGGACCATTTCTTATTCTTAGTATATTATTGACTTAGTATATGGCGTAGATGCGGCGCACCTCCTTTATTGCTTTATAGATAGCCTTAGCTTATTACATAATAGATGGAGATAGTGGAGAATTATTAGTTATTTAAGGGTAGGCGCTAAAGACTAGTAATATAGGTATAAGCCTATCTAGGCCAGCGGAATTATTAATAGCCTTAATAGCTATCTATAAGGTAAGCTCTTTGCTAGTGCCCTCTAGTTCTAAAGAAATAATCTTATATACTTAGTGTAATAACGTGTAATAACGTTCTACTTTTCTAATACTATTATATGCCTTAATAGGGACTTCCTTAACCTTAATTTCTATTGCCTTTGCCTATTACTAAAACTCTATAGATAAGAAGTTCCTTTCTATATTATAAATAACTTAATTAGGGGGTCCTAGGTAGATATTAATTTAGTATTATTAAAGAGTATCCTATACGTTCCTAGCTAACATATCCTTTAGAAAACATGCGGCTTAGAAGGAAGTTAAGAGGTTAATAACTTGGAGTACTAGCTTGCCGCTAAGATATATAATATTAATAATAATATAGAAGTTGAAGTTGTAGTTATTTTTAAGGGTGAACTTAAATTGGCTAGGGGACTTTTAGTTTATTTGGCAGTAATAGCAGTACTTTATAAGATGCTTAATTGTCTTAGCCTTAACTTTATAACCTACTTGCTAAAGAACCCTAAGCAATCTATAAACTAATAGGTGACCAAAGTGATGGTATAGTTAATGTAACTCTAACTTAGTTAAATAGCTTTAAGCAATGCTTCTTTTTAGCTATTGAAGGAGCAACTAAGGGTGACCCCACTTGCGTATAATAGGCACCTAATTATCTCCCTAAACAAGTATATTTTTAAGGTTATTAAGCTTAACGCCTAACTTATTTATATTTTAGATGCAGAATAGAAAAGGGGTGTTTGTAGGAATAATATAAAAAGTAATATATCCTAATGGGGTTTGGACCTTAATTATGCTAAGAGAGATTATAGTACCCTTGCTAAAGCGAATTATATATTAGCCTGCCGTTAATTAGTTAATCTAAATAGAGCTATTAAGCTGCTAAAGAGCTTGAACTTAAGGTTCTCCTACTATAAATACTCCTATAGCTTTAGTATCTGGTATAATACTATAAAAGACATTCGCTAAGTATCTGTTATTAAAGGAGAATATAGAACTTTCCTTTGGCTTATTAAAGATATCTAACTTTATAACAGAATGGAGCGTAGATTGGTTATTAAGGACAGTAATGGTTTGTGTGCCATTTACCTTACTATACTTAGTGAAGTATTGGTTGGGAGAGTAGTCCTTAATTTCTATATCTATAAGGAGCTGTTTAGCCTTATTAACCTTACCCTTAAGATCTTCTTTGCCTTTATATTAAACTAGGAAGCTTTGGAAGTAGGCCGTAGTAACCTTATAATTTCTAACATTTTATGCGCTTTGGCGAAACTTATTATATGCCTTCTTTTGTCTGTTAAGAGGGTGCCTAGTTAACTAGCAATTTGGCTTCTTATAAATATAGCATTTCTTCTATTAATTGTTTTAAGATAAACCTCTATAAGGACCTCTATGATTGCTTTATAGTTAATATTAATTATACCCTCTACTATATCCCCTACCCTAGCCACTATATATTTAATTAGTCCAGTTATAATTGTGTTAGTTAGCTGGGTTGATTAAAGTAGGTTAGGGTTAGGTGTTAAATTACTATACTTCTTAAAAGCGCAGAGCGGTGCTAATAGAGGATCTTAATTAAGTATACACTCCTCTATAAGTATTTACAGGATTAAAGAGAGTAAGGTTGTATTCTTTAACACCTTAGCATATACTAATAACTTAATCGTATAGGCTGAAGTCCTCTTAATATAATTTGGATAAACTATACTGAATTATCTAAAGTTGGTTAAAGAGCTTTTGAAGATAATTAAGTTAAGAGGCATCTAGGTTTGTAGCAATAATTCTTAGAAAGGTAGTCTCTTTCCACTCCAATATATACTACTGCTTATTCTCTTCTGTTTTAAAGTAGCATCTTATTTTATATATTATTTGGTTAAAATTATATCCTTTTTCTACTAAATAATTATAATAGAAGGTACTGGTATAGCCCTTAAGCATAATAGAATAAGTGTTATAATATTGGTTAGGTTCCAGTCCAACCTTCTAGTAATAGTTATAGAAGATACGCAGCTTTAAATTAAGGATATTATATAGTTCCCTACTAAACCTCTTCTCCTAGTCTAAATAGGGCTTTATAAGCTCTGTAAGCATTTTTAAGGTGCCTCTAAGCGGTGTTAGGCCATATTAAAATTGCGTTGGAGATTAAGGTGGGGATTGCTTTATAGGCTATAGTGGAGATATAGATTTTAATAGAACACGGCGTAGTACCTAATCTTACTATAATAGAGTTTAAAGGTTATTAAATTGCGAAGTAAGGGGATCTTGCGCTTACTCTTAAGGGGTAGTAGTTAAAGTTGCGGATTAAATTAGTGGAAGCGATAGATACGGAACGTAAGAACTTATACCTAGAGTAATAGAATTAGGACGCGTCTCTATTAGTATATTATTTAGATTCTATTATAAGTTAAGCTTCTTTTTATTATATAGTTGGTGCTTAATCTCTTATAGAGTCCATTTATACTCTTCTTCTACGTTAATAACTTGCTCCTGAATATTATCTCTAATAGTATCCCTATCTATAGGGACAAATACTCCATTCTCCTGAAGGAAATTATGGAAGTCTTATATAATATCTTTCTTTATGAGAGCCTATGTTTCCTTTGTCCATCTAACAAAGTCCTCCTTTATGCAATACTATAGCATAGTGTCGTTATATTCGCGGTCTGTATAGTATGCTATGCAGTATATTAAGAATCCGTTTAGGTCCTATTGCTTGGCGTTTATAGGGTTAATGTCTGTGTTCTATATCTCTGGGTTAATATCTTTCTTATACTGCTTTGGGTAGGTTAACGCTATAATAGCTATTGTTTTGTTAATAGAAAAAAAATAAGGAAAATAAGGGTTGTTTAATAGAGTGTCGTACATTAAAGGTAGGTAGGGTTTTCGGTTTTATAGGATTTTATAGGTTTACTGTCAAAAGGTAGGTAATTTAAGATGTAGTTAACGCGTTTTGGACGTTGACTTAGGACCCTAGGTTTAGTAATATTTCTGACCTAAAGTACTCAACCAAATCTTCGTAAACGTAGTTGTTCTATATAATAGATGTAACTTGGTATCTCCTAGTACTCAGTAACACTTCTGTTACTAGTTTTCCGCAAGTTTAAGGTAGCACAGTATCGCCGGGATCCATTCCATATAAGCGCATATGGCACCCCTGTATAAGACTGTCTCTTCTATTAAAAACCTTACTGTTTTATGGTTGTGTATTTAACCACTAATCAGTGTTGGTAACACAGGGTAAATTCCTAGTACTACTTGAGTAGATACAGTGACGTTGTTTAATAATGCATGATTTCTTGATTGGAACGAGGAAGGGCGAAGAGCTTAAGGCTCCTCGCCACGCTAGTGCCGCGACGACACGTGACGACCGCTTGCCTTATTCCCGACACTAACCTACTAAGGCTGCGTTATATCCAAAACCGAGGGCGGAGATTAAGTACTAGGCCATAGGTTCTAAGCTACGCTTAGTTTAGAGAGTGGAGATTAAATATTAGACCGCAAATTCTAAGCTATACCCAATTTACTAGGCGGGGATTAAGCATTAGTATATAAATTCTAAACTGCGCCCAGTTTAGAGGGTGGAGATTAAGTATTAGCCTGCAAACCCTAGGAGCGGAGATCTAGTATTATAACCTAAATCCTAAGCCTTAGGATTTTCTAGGAGCGGAGATCTAATACTATATTGCGAATTCTAAATTTCTAGATTTCCTACTATTTAGAAACTGGTACTATACTAGAGATTTTAAACTTTGGAATTTTTTATAATTAGAGATCTAGTACTATGTTGCAAATATTAAACCTTAGGCTTATCTAAAAGTTAAGACTTAGTATTGCACTGTAAGCTCTAATACTTAGACTATCCTAAAGATTTAAATTTAATGCTCTGCTATAAGCTCTAATATCTAGATTGCTCTAAGGGTTAAGACTTAATGCTATACTATAAGCTCTAATATCCGGATTATTCTAAGGGTTAAAATACGGAGCTGCCTTATAAGCTATAATACTAAGCCTACCCTAGAGACTGGTTTCTAATACTATAGTATAGACTTAGTTATCCTGGAGCTATAGGGAGTTAATGTTTATTATTATAGTATAGATCCTAATATCTAAGAGGCCGATACTTAATACTAGATAACAACTAATGTTAATTATTACCCTAGGGCTCTTAATACCTAGCCTAACTTTAAGATCCTAGATATCCGCCCTATATTAAATACTAGACCTAACTATTACGTTGCTAGGACTAATATCTATTATAGGGTTTTAGTATACTTAGCCTAAAAGTATTCTGCTAGCTAAAGTTTAGGCTAGCTAGCTGCGCGTTCTTGCTAAATATAGGCTAAGAAGGTAATAGTGTTAGCAGCCCTATATATGGATTTTTGGCAGATATTAATTAAGGTAGCTAGGCTACTTATATTTATAGACTTTAAACTGCTAATACTATACGCCTTTCCGCTACCCTAGACCGTAGTAATATCTACTCTACGCTATCTTTTAATTTACTTACTAATACTAATAGCTAGCTCTCTGCCTAATTTACCTTTTCTACCTTCTCTTAAATAAAGGTAATAAACTTATTTAGATTATTACTAAGCTAACCATAATTCTAATTAGGTAGGTTTTTCTTAAGTACCTTATAGCTAGTTATATACTAGGCGCAGCTATAAAGAGCGGTAATTTACTTATTAGATATAATATAGCTTAAAGTTAGATTCTAAATAGTATGCTAATATTTCTTCTCCATCCGGTTATAGAACTAGTTTTTTATACTTACGGTAAAGGCCTTCTGTTATATCTTCCTTAGAATCCCCTCTATATACGGCTTATAGATATTAAACTCTTTAAAAGCCTATAAAGTAGGATTATAGTTAGAGTAATAACCCTAGCTACTAGTAGACGGAGACTATTCCTTATAGTTCTCTAATATAATCTTTTATAAGTAGCCCTTTTCTTTATTTATAAGAGTATATATATAATTAGAGAGAGCTACTCTTTTTTTAACTTTAGTCTTTAGGCGCTATACTAGCTTCTTTAGTAGAATATCCATAGGTAAGACTATGGATATTTTACCTAGACTAAGCTCTCGCCCTATATTACATGTAAATGCGGATATATTAGAATTAGCATTACTACATATAGACACTTTTAAAGATATATTACTAATAAAATTAGTAGCCCTGTCCTCTTATAATACCTATTACTTAATGTAATATTTGCAGCTAAGTTAACTTAGCTAAGATTGGAAGGCTTTACTAGTATAACTATAATTTTTAGCTGGCCTAGTAATATCCTTATATGGACCTTTATACTAATCCTTAATTAAAAATATTGCCTTACCTATTTAACTACTACTATAAGTACCGCGTCTAAGTTATTGCTATATTATATTAATAGACTTATCTCTATATATGCAATACTACGTAATGTAGTTAAAATTAGAAATATTAGCGCTGTGGGTAAGCGCGTTAGAGGAGAGTAAGGTATAGATTTTTATGTTAGGCTTTCTTAACTCCTTATATAGTCTGTCTTTATCTATAATAGCTAATAATATATAATAAAGCTAAATAGCTCTTCTAGCCTATACTTCCTAGTACCTATAATATACCAACTATAAATAAATTAAGTCCCTACCTAGTAATATTAAGCCCTTTAAATTAAGAAAGATAATTGTCTTTAGGATCCATTAGGGAGTTAGTATATATTAGATTCTCTACTTAGTAAATATAGCGGTATATATATAGTTTATAATAAGGTATAAGCTCTTAAAAGACTTCTTACTTTCTTACTTAATATATTCTCTAATAATTAATAGATCTAGCCAGTTAATTAATATCCGCACTATATTAATATTCTTTTAAAAGCCTACCAACTCTTAAATAATCTTAAATGTTATATTATTAAGCGTTATAGTATAAGGCCTCTGCCATAATAACGACCGCACTTTTTATAGCTCTATATATAAACTCTAGAACAAACCCCCCTAATTAGTTATAAAATATACCTTATTAATTACTACTAAGCTAATATATACGCGAAAGGTAGGGTTAGTAAGGGTTTTATAGAACCTTTTACTAATTAATAGCTCTAGCAATATTAAAATATAGGTATATACTCTAATACGGATTTCCCGTAAAAGACGTATAGATATTGTCTTAGTGTATATATAAACCAGTCTTATTCTAGGAAGCTCCTTAATATTTACCTTTTACTTTATACTAATTATATTAAGTAGCAAAATAATAATTACTACTAAGGCCTAAAGAAGATATAGCATTGCTTATAGTATTATACTCTTACTAAATAAGGTTTTTATAATAAGTATTATATCTTTTTTCTTAAATAGTAGCTACTTAAGGGCTTTAAGCTACTCTATATGTCTGTAATATGGATATAAAAAGCAATAGCCTTATTAACCTTGCTTAGTTACTAAGCCTTACTCTCTCTATAAGTTGCAAAAAGCTAATTTTAAAGATCCTATAGCTATTACTCCTAGTTTATTCTATAACTCCTTTAAGTCTAATTATTTAATACCTAATACGGCCGCGACTGTTCTAGCACCTTATTTAACTTCTTCCCTCTCCGCCTAGTGGGTTTTGGTAGTGGTATATAGTAGGTTTACCTAGATATCTGTAACTTGGTAGTTGGCGTATAATAAGGTTTTAGTAGGTATTACACACTCTAATACAGACGCTGTATATCCGCTAGGCTATAATAGGTTCTTTAGGGTGACTATCGTAAATCTATATAGGTTTTATATATATTAGCTAGCGTTTAATAAAGTTATATATAGTTACGGGATTCCTAATAACGATTTTTTTTTTAATAAAAATAATTACAAGACCTAAAAATACCTGAGTAATAAAAATAATATATTCTAAAAGCCTAGGTTCTGTTATATAATTAATTAACTTTAGGAAATAATATAAAAGGGCTTACAGCTCGGCGTGGTCCGCAAAAAACTCGGCGTGGTCCAAAAGTTCAACATGGTCCAAACTTGCAAACTAGCTTTCGGACCACGCTCAGCTTTAGACCACGCTAAGTCTGTGTATATACAGCGCGTATACAATTTTTTTTTAAATTGTAAATGAATTTAAAGTATTTAATAAATAAAGAATATAATATAAAGCTTGAGGTGCATATGTGGAGCATATGTATCCCACTGGCTTTAGTATGAAATACGCGAGATAAGTTATTAAAATATGGCCCGTGCATACGCGTCGCATATTCTCGCTTGCAAAAGTGTTCAGACAAATCCGGGGCTTGGCGCCCACAAAAAAAAAAGTCGAGTTTAACCAATTTGACGACTACCTTATAGATCAACCACGAAGCCTTTTGTAAGCCTAAATATTGCCTAGATGGGAAAGATTTATTAATTATATAGTGTTCTAGGTCTATTTTTGCCATTCCTTGCTGCCTTTACTATGCCACCGCGGGCACCCGCCTATATTATTGCCAGTATTAAAAGCGACTACTTTGGCTTTATAGCACCCAAATATATAGTCCTTAGGCACCCAGAAGTTGCTCAATGTACTATTTACTCGCTTATTAAGAATCTAAAAGAGCATAGAGCTGCTTATCCAATTCTACATGTAGAGCCTCAGCCATTCAGCAGACCTTAATTAATTACACCTGCCATAGAGGATGACATCGTGGAGTTGCTTATGCGGGCGCCTACCCACTATCTTAACAAAATACGACACTGGATCCTTATGAATTACAACATATGGATATCAGAATTAACTGTCTGTTGTATAATTAAGCGCAGGGAGTTTACCCAAAAGGTTACTTAGCGAGTTGCTAGCCAGCGCGACGAAGGAAGGCGCTTGCAGTACTATCTTGATTTAGCAGCTTTTACTAAGGACCAGCTGGTATATGTAGACAAGAGCGCCGCAAACAAAAGGACCTTATTAAGGAAGTACGGCTTTGCACCAAGAGGCCTACCAGCAATTAACATACAGCTACTCAGGCGTAGCACCCGCTGGAGCATACTACCAGCGCTTACTATCGCGGGCTACCTTAATAGGACGCTTATTGTTTAAGGCTCAGTTACTAGCAATATATTCCTATAATGGCTTAGGGAGGTAGTTCTTCCTTAGTGCACACCTTTTCCAGGGCCCCAATTAGTTATAGTAATAGATAACTGTTATACGCATCACATCGCGGTAAGCATAGATTTAGTCTCCATAGAGCTTTACCTAATTATATTTACTTAGGGCGTTCTTAAAGCTTGTAATGAGTTTAATGTCCTTCTTCTATACCTCCCCCCTTACTCACCCAATTATAATCCAATCAAGCCATCTTTCCACTTACTAAAGCAGTGGCAACGCCGCCACGCCTCTATATTACCTATATATGGAGAGGGTCGGTATACAGAGAAGTTTGAAGCCTTCTTATTTGCATCAGTAAGGGAGTTTGGCTATAGAGTTGATTAGCGGGCACTCTTTCAACGGGTAGGTGTTCGTGTAAATAATAAAGTATAATTAAGGTCTATAGGTATTATATACCGTAATTAAATATATCAGAATTTGTACTATATAGGAAATATCTAGCTATAAAGCTACACCTTAAAATATATTGTAATTAACTAGAATTTAGCTAATACTGCGGGTAGAAGCTACTACTATGCAGGTACCTAGTATTCTATATCAGCTTCCTCCTAAATTAAGTACCTTATTAGGGCCCTTACCAAGATTAAGTATTAAGCGTCTTCTTAAACTCATTAATATGCGCATATATCAAAGCTCGAGTCCCCTTTTTCTCTACCATACCAATTAAGGTGTCCTCGCAGTTGTCTCTATTCCTCTTTATATATAGCGCCTACCAGGTATACACCTCTTCTGCAAAGCCTTCCTTTGCTGCATTAAAAAGCTTAATATACCTAGGGTACCGTATTAAGAGCCAATCTATATATTAATTAATAAGAGGCGGGAGATCTGGATCCTTAGTAATTGGGCTGCTTTTACAAGGAGCAGTAGATTGCGGTATAGGAAATTAAGGCTGCTGATTTAGCTGTAGGGCCAGCGGAGCCTACGGTGGTTAATAGTAGTATGCATAAGGTGGTGGCGGAAAGGGGGGGTGGTTCCACTGAGGTTGATACTGCGGCTGCGGCTGCGGCGGTAGTAGCTGCTCCTGCTGCTCCTGCTGCTCCTACTACTCTACCTCCTTCCTCCCCCCCTTCTTTTTCCCGTTCTTTGCATCACCTAATACGTAGACCATTACGGCGTTTAGAACCTCAGTAGGAACTTTATCAGCACTAGCGGTACCAGCTACTACCATATTACACCATTCTTAAAGCTCTAATTAATCAAGCTCCCAGTGGCCGCCTACCCAATTAATGCACCTTTTTAATACGTTCCTGCACCCAGGCTTGCGGCAGGCTGTAGTTTAGGCAATAAGCATATACGTCGTCTGCTTAGTAACCTCTCCTTCCTTTATAAGCCGTGCCTCTATGCGGGCCTCTGCATCTATCGTCTTTTTAGGCGTAGTAGCAGGTGGCAATTCAGGCGCAGGAGCAATTATCAGCGTAGGCTCTGCAGCCTACGCCAAGGCTTAATTTAGTTCCTTAATTAGTCCTATAGCCAATCGGGAGTACACTAATTAAACCGTTATAGTAGTACTACGCCTTCCTGAGCCCTCCCACCGATATACAATCATATCTAGGGCTTCCTGCCAGTCGCCATGCGTTGTTATATAAGGCCGTTTGGATGTTGTCTTAACCGCTCAAAGACCTAGGCCATCTAAAGCCTTAATTAAGATCGTCCTTTCAATAAAATGCGTATCAAAGCCTTGCGATCTAGCGTACTTCTCCGCTCCTTCCTGCTCATTAATCGCAATTAAGCCAAATAGCAAGTTATTTGACTTCTTTACTAAGCTTAATATAAGCAGCTTCTTGTTATTAAATAGAATAACAATATTCATCAAAAAGGTAGCAATAGCTGGCGCTAGTGAGGAATCAAGCTCCTTCTTACGACGCTTGCTGGCCTTGGTAGGAGTCTTTTTAACCTCCCTTATACTATCGTCGGAGGCCTCGATATTAGATATAGGAGGCTCTAGGGGCCTACTTTTCCTAGCGGCTGATTTTAATGCATTTGACGGCCTTTTTAACGGCCTTTTTAACGTCGATTTATGCGTGTTCTGATTTCCTATTTGGGAAGCTGCCTTTAGCGTCTTTTTGATTGATCTGCCAGAGCTCCTCGGTGGACCGCCCCCTCTATATACCACTTTGGGTCTGCTCCTTTTTGGATTAGAAAGTTCTTCTACCTCTTCCTTATCTTCCTTATCGTCCTTAGCCTCGGTAGGAAGCTCCTAATTATCTTCCTTATTAAAACCAAGCAGCGCATGAATATTACGCATAGTGTCAAACAAGGGTAATTTGGGGCTTGATTGGAGCTGCATACCAAGCGCGTCTTCCTCACCCGAGTCGTAATCCATAGAATTAGAGCTTGTAACTCTAATTGGTAGCTATATAGTAGAGCCTTCGGCAATAAGGGTGGTATTAGGAAGCTGTTTGGTGGTAATATAAGGGGTAATATTAGGTGGGCTGCTGGGGGGGATCTGATCGGCCAAAGGCTGTACCACCTTCTACACTGGCACTTTGCCCTTATTCTGATGCTTAGATATTTAAGTTTTAAGCTTATTTAAGCCCTGCGACGTTTTACCAGAGCGTAGTATAGGCATGGTGGCTTATTGTAGGTGGTAAGCTTCAAATTGGTTAAACTCGACTTTTTTTTTTGTAGGCGCCAAGCCCCGGATTTGTCTGAACACTTTTGCAAGCGAGAATATCCACAACAGCGGTCGTATAACAACTTCTCTATAACACTATAGCGTACACTACAGGTATGTATAACATAGCCTATATATAAGCGTTGCATATACTAACACAGGGTTAGGTTAAATTAACCCCTATATTTATACTTATATATGCCGTGCCTACGCTCACCATAAGCAATCTTATAATCGCAGACTTTAACAATCCGCAGGTAGCCGGTGCTACTAACCCTAGCGCCTTTGGCTACTACCATAGTAAGTATATACTTCGTATATACCTATAAGAAGCATATACTAATAGAAATATATGCCCAATCCCTAATCCTAACCCTAACTAGGTAATACTAGGTTAGTTTTAAAGAACGCGCATATAAGGTATATGCTCACAGTATATAAAGCACGCGCTGCTGCCGCAGCAGCTAGTAGAAGGCGTACGTAAATCTAGCGCCGCATATCCATAGCATATGCTAATATTATATAGCTCCAGCTATAACAGTCCAGGACAACGTAAGTATGTGCCAGAAAGGCTCCATATAAAGAGTATATATATACTAAGCATAAACTAAACCCACCTAACCCAGCCTCCGCCCTATCTGCTGTTAACTTCATAGTATAGGTCGCATATCTATACCTTATACACAGTATATACTAACAATAAATATAGCTGCGACATTGTAGTGAATGGCACGTAGATATACGGCTAGGTCTTTATGGCCTAGCCAAGCGTATATTCCGTATATGCATAGTATTGTCTCCAACTAATATAGTTGTAGTACCGCCGCTATGTCTGCAACAAGCACAGCGGTGCCCATATATATTACTATGCAGTTTACCGGAGGCATATGCTTACTATATGCAGTGACTAACCTACCTACTACTAATATATCCGCTGCGGAGTTAATTGCGGGGGAGAAGTATATACCTAGTACATGCTATGCATATATAACGCTAATATAATATAGCGCTCTAAAGCGTTTTGTTCTCTCTAGTGGCTAGTAGGATGCTAGATACCTACATAAGCCCGGGTAGGTTATGCATATGCAATATATATGCAGTACTAACACTGCATATAGCCGTGGCCCTTTAGGGTTAAGAATTTTAGAGTATGTAAACGCCTGCACTCTAATCGCGTATGCTTACTCTATACCTAGCATATATCTAGCATAAGCTAACTGGATGCAGTGCCTAGGACTAGGGGTTTGCTACCTAATTTGGTAGGCAATTCCATCGCAAGGTAAGAGAACTAGTTTTGCTTCTGCATATACGCGCCATACTCCAATATATCTATCTATCTATCTATATACTTATTCCCCTTAAGTTTAATTTTAGACCTAAGGGTACTTATAGGCCTAAGGGTAGCGTGTAGGAGGAATAAGTATAGCTACTACTAAGACTACTGCCCGATTTGGAAATAAATACTTATCTCTATATCTAGGAGACTGGCAAAGTCTAACTTTATATAGGCCCTGCATATGCATTACTGTCACGGAACGCGGGCAATGGCTACAAAGCGTATGTATTCGGGGAGTCTACAAGACGTTGCGCGATCGATCGTAAGGGTTGAGGGCGTAAGGAGGTGATATACCCTCGCGTAGCTGACATAAGCTGTACGCGAGGTGTACGCAAGAGCACGGGGTTCTCCTATGGAGGCCCCTGCGGTCGGGTTCCGTGACAATTACTAAAACTACCACTTGGTTATATTGCTAGCTTATACACGCATATACTTTATATATGCAAACCCCTAATGTCTTCTACTAACCATAGATTAATACGTGCTTATACTAGGTGTATACTAATAAGAGAGAAATAGCGGGTTGGCCTATCCACTCCCTCTACTGGCTTAAAATGCAGGGTTAGTATTTCACCTGTATATATTTGGTATATACTAACTATATACATAGCGCGGCCCAACCCCGCTGGGTAACCGTAAGGAGTTCCCCTCGCCGTCCGCCCGCTACTAAATGGATAGGCTTACCTTACACATTCCCTATATATATATATCTAATGTTTAGCACTAGCGAGCAAAAGGACAACGGGCCGTTATGGTAAGGGTAAAAGCTCTAGTAAGTTTAGTTCCTTCTATTGTATACATTATGCTTATGCTCTATATAAGCCATAGGAGGGACCTACTAATTAACCCGTCTCTCCTGCATAACATAGGATACTAGTCTTAAGCTTTAAGTCCTGGCATATACTAGGCCTGTATACTATATGCGTAGTATGCAGTATATATAGTTGGAGTTTTGGTGGAGTTGCTTAGCGGATAGGCTAGGCATATACTTAATATAGGGCGATAGGGCAATCAATTAATTTTTTATTTATAATAACGGAACTCTATGTAATATTTACTATATATATACCATGCATATACGCCCTATATGCTAACACTATGCTCCTACGCCCACTTCTTAAGCTCTACTAGTTCCTTTGCTTTATTATATACCTCCTTAGCCTATTTTAATTTATTAATTCGTCTCTCTATATTTTCCATATATAGTGCATATACTTCCTTTTCTAGCTCCTCCATAGATAAATAAGACCTACGCCTCTTACCCATAGTCTAGGGTATTTAACTTCAAGATAGTGGTGGTAGCATATCCGCTATATATGCGGTAGATACACGCAATATATCTAATACTAATACAATATTATTATCTACTATACTTATCTGTAATATAGTCTGCCTATTAAATATAGTAGGCTTAGGGGTGTTAAATGGGTTCTAAGAATTCCAGGGAAGATTAAGCCTAGGATTTTTAGCTTACCGCTTAACTACTTTCCGCTATTTCTGCGCTCCTTAGGCTTAGTATATACTATATATTTACAGCGTATATATATACATTGTTTCTATAGCTGTACTGCTATCTACTTTAAGTTACTATAATTTTTCTATATATTATCTATTCCTGTCTCTTTATATAGCTCTTATAGATTAAACATTTCTTATATATAGAGTTTAAGCCTATACTAAAATATTAAAATATGCGGTGTATATACAGAGCGTATATATTACCATAGTACCGCAGTAAGTATACATAATTTTTAACCAGTAAAGTTATTGTCTTAAAAGTAACTACTTTTACCAATTCTAGTATGCTTCCGCGTATATATCCACCACTTATAAGGAACCTTTAACTTTTCCTTTATAAGCCTAGCTAGTATCTATATTTTCTTCTTACTGTTTATCTAAGACGTAAGCTCTAGATGTAGCGTGCATATACTTTACATATATGCGATTAGTGTCTGCTTTATCTCCGCTTCCTATATCTGCTCTATAATATATCTTGCTTTATAAGTTAGAAAGCGCTTTATAAAGTTTTGTTTAATATATACTAGATAGAATACAAGTATATACTAAAGGTATTCGTCCTATTTATAAGACGGGTCAATTGTATATAGGTAGTCTCTAAAGCCTATATATTATAAGCATATGCTAGGTATATGCTAAGCATATACTTACCACTAGCTTATTTCTTATATATATTAACTATAGCCATACAAAGTCCGGTTCTATAGATATATGCAAATTATATAGATGATTGGGCAGCATTACCTAAAACCTTAAATACTAGCTAAAACGTCTTTACGTACGCAGCACGTGTTTCTAAATTAAGAAAGGTGTATACCTATACCTTAATTCCTATTATTGGTATTAGTTTATATATAGCATATACGTAGCATAGGGTATATATATATTTAGAATTTTTATCCCACCCTATAATTAAAAATAGATTCATTTTACCTTAAACTATTTTAAATAATAGGTCCATTTTAATATATGTTATATATTAGAATGCCTTAGCTTATATATATGTGTAGCATATAATAAGAAAATGCTTATTATTAAAGTTATAAATTGCCTAAATCTATTACTTAGCATTCTCTTTATATTAATTAATAGAGAATTTACGTAGTACACCTGCCTTGCTTAGGTTCTGTATATACCTAGCATATATTTAACCTATACTTACCCGCATATACCATCCCCTCTAGGAATTATAGCATTCTCTCCTTTCAAATTAAAGCAGTAATTTGATCCTTAATATTAAGACTACTATATACTGCACGTAGTGTTTCTATCCTATACTTTTTATATAAAGTATAGTACTGCGGTAATAGGATAAATCGACCTATACTATTATAAGCAGTTTTATTTATATATGCTATATATATATGGGGCATACGTGTAGTAAGACTAAGGACTTCCACCTGCCTTATTGCTTTGACTATATTATTAGCAATATTAATTAGTAATTTTATTGGGTATAGTAGATAATATATATAAGAATTCCGTATAATAAGGCAAATATAAGGATACTATGCTATATTAATAGGAATATAATAATCTAACTATATACTATATATTCGGCTAATTACCGAGAAAAACTGGAGCTCTTGCTGCACCTAGCTTAAAAAGACCAAAACCAACCAAAAGAACCCTGAAAAACACCTAGAGAATCCCCCTAAGATGTATGCATTACAGGGGAGGCATATGTTAAACAACGGTGGTTCGCATTTGCGCGCGTCCACCAGAACCACGCCTAGCAATGGCCCTCTATAATAAGAACAGGCGAATACCACACTATAAAGCGGGAAGACCTCTATTAAGAAGGCATTTGATAAAATACAAAGCCTATTAAACGCGTCTAGTATTTGCAGTTGTAGGGGAGCAACTGTTAGCTATAACAAACTAATACAGCTAGTAGAATGGCTCCGCCAGTCCAGCGAACCTTAGGCGCCCCTCTGGCAAACCCTTAATTAAATCCTCTAACGGCTAAGCAAAATTAAAAATAAACAAAACCCCTCCTCACTGGCGAACTGCACCTAGGCCGCCGTAGCTGCGCTTCTATAGTATAGGGAACCTACCCCCCTAAAGACAATAACCGGGTATATAATTATAATATAACTAAATACAGAAAAAGTAGAGGGGCTTAGGGGACAGTCAGAAATAGAAGTCCTTATAGAGATTCGCAAAGAGGTCCATAATGCTGTTATAGTCCAACACCTTAGGAGCGGAGACATTAAAGTCACCCTAAGGGACTAATAGGTAAAGGAATGAGCTGTAAGGGCAGGAGATAGGCTAGGAGAATGTATTGGCATAAAAGTACTCCGCGAAGATTACCCAGTTAAAGTCCTAGTGGTCCCCCTAAGCCTTAGGGTAGAAAAGGGACGCTAGGTAGACAATATAGTAACTATATATAAGATAGTAAAACAAACGGAACGCCTTATACCAGGACTTAAGATTACCTAAATCCAATAGCTTTAACAGGAAAATGCAAACTAAGCATATAATAAGAATAACAAGAGGATATAAGGGTCGCTAGAGACTTACTAGGGAGATACTAGTTAAACGCATGGCTCCCTTATTATTAGCATACATACACTAGGAATGCAAAAACTCCTTATTTAAAAAGGTATTATTATAAATGGCCTTATATACAACACAAGGCTCTATAACTATAGACTCTGCCTAGAATGATACTATCACTATGCATAATAGGGACACACCTAGTCCACATACGCAGTATAGATGTGCTACGGCCACTGTGCAGGCCCCTATAATACAAGACACTGCTTAAATTAAGACCAAATAAAATATGTAAACTGCCACTAAAGTATATATAAGGCGTGGGAGAGAGAAGACTGTATTAAATACAGGAGACGGAAGATAAGGGCTTAATAGCTACAGGAACAACTGCACACTAAGTTATATAAATAAAAATAATAGGTGGTAAGCCAAGGGGATATAGGCGCCTTCCCAGCCTTCCCTACCTTTAACACTGGGGGGCTAGGCTAGCCATCCCAAGCCTCAACAGGCTAGAAGTGACGCCGCGCAATATTACTAGATTAAATAGGGATATAAGGGTTATAGGGAATATAAGGGAGAGGACGCCCTATAGGAAGACCCCTATAGACAGCAATAGTAAGCTCAAGACTAGGACAATTAAGAATTAGACTTAACGCAGCAAATATAACATTTGCAGCCAACCTATAAAGGGCATATAGCTGACCAGTAAGAATAGGGGAAGAACTAGAAATAATAATAGATTTAAATATAGAAGCGCTAGTAGGAACACAAGACACGGGAATAGAAAGCTCTATATAAAATAAGTAGTAACTAGGGTGCAAACACAAGAGACAGAAGTTCTGAATATCTTAGAGAAAGTAGAAATAGAAGAAGTAAGGAATAAAGGAGAGATAAAGGACCCCCACTGGGGGTCCGCCACCTATCCATTATATAGTATAACTGCGGCAACACAAACCACCGTCTTGTAAGGCCCCTACTAGACAGTCTAGACCTAGAGAAACACTATATCCTTACTATATAAGAGCCGTATTACAATACCTATATATAATCAACATACTGCCCCCAAGGATTCTAGCTCCTATATAAACCAAAAGCAGCTATATATGTGTGCTTTATAATCAGCAAGGCTATCAGCCCGTCCTTATAGTCATAGTAGGCAGTTAACCTAGATATTATAGTTATAACAATCCAGATATATAGGGGACTGGTATAAATTATCAATATGTATAACCCTAGGGTCAAAGGGGTCCTATAAATAGAGAATATTATATTGGTAATAAGCTTACTAGAAACCAAAGGCATAGAGTCTATCCTATTAGGAGATATAAACCTCCACTACCTATAGTAGGGGGGTATCCATATTGCTGCTAAATAATAGGTAGAGTGCCTACTAAAAGCTATAGATATCTGGGGCCTTAAGCTAGCCACCCCCTTAGGAGCAATTATATGGCAATAAGGCACCGCCAGAAGTACAATTAACCTTATATTTATAGATAAAGGCCTGTACTAAAGACTTAAAAGGTGTAACCCTAAAGAAGAATAGGTACTTACTTTAGACCATATCCCCATCTAGATATAGCTAGATCTAGATATCAAGGCGCAACTAAATATCAAAAGATACGCAATAAGGAAGCTTAAGGCAGATAGCTTCCTTAGTTTAGTTAAACAACAACTGTAAGACCTAAAAGAAATCCACCTAATACTAAATAAGTAAGGCTTAGTAGCTACCCCTAAGGAAATTAACTAAAGACTAAAAAGAATCCAGGTAGTAATTAAAAATAGGCTAGAAGAGCATTACCCGGTCTCACAACCAGGCCCCTACACGCAACACATATAGTCCGCACAATATGCAGTTCTTATTGCCAGCTAATAATGAATAAGAAGGAAATATATAAGCAGCTATAACCCTAAAGACAAGAGACGCTACAAAGACATAAGAAACCAGTTAAAGAATACCCTAAAAAAAGAAGCAAGAAACAACTAGAGATGGTTTATAAATAAGTACACTACTAACCTAAGCCTTCCCCATAATAAGGGACTTTAGGCTATAGCAAAATAGGCAAAGAAAAAGGCAGGGCGCCTAGTAAAAGACCTATACCTACTGCCCCTACAAAGAGTAGGGGAATTATAGGCCACTAATAATAATAATAAAAAGGCATAGATCCTTATAGAAAGGTTCTTCTCCCAACTAGCTCCAGCAGACCTTAGTAATATTATAGGTAAAGTACTAGTAACTCACCTATAGGTCAACAGCGATATAACAACAGAGGAAATAGCCAGAACCATTAGCTACCTTTTAAACAACATAGCACTAGGATTAGATAGGATTCTAAATAAGGCCTTAAAGACCTATAGACCACTTATAGCACCTTAGCTTATAGATATAGCCAGAGCATGCTTTGCTATAGGCTACTACCCACAACTCAGAAGATTTATAACAACGTTTATCCTATAAAAAGAAGGTAAAGCAGATTACTTAATTCTAGGAAGCTACCGCCCTATTACCTTAAAAAACACCCTTAGTAAGATCTTAGAAAGGGTAATAGCAGACTATATAGCAGACACGGCTAAGGAACACGCCCTATTACTATAAAGCCAAATAGGGGCAAGAAAGAACCGCTTAACACTATTAGCACTTACGCTACTTGCTGCCACCATTAAATCTATATGGGCGATGCGAAGGGACTTTATAGTATTAATGCTTAGCCTAGATATTAGTAGTACCTACAATAATATACTCTATAAGCGCCTCCTATATATCCTTAGGGTAAAGGGCTTCCTAAAATAGATTATACAATTTATTTAAGGATTTACAGGCCAGAAAGAAACATTATTGGTCTTTAGCGGGTACTAGAGCCCCCCTATTGCAGTTATAACAGGAATACTATAAGGATTACCCCTCTTGCCTATACTCTTCCTTTTCTTTATAAGCAACCTACTTAACTCCTTTAAGGAAGGGGCGACCTAGGGGATAGGCTTTATTAATAACACAAACCTAATTATATATGGGCCAACAGCCGCAGAGAATTGCAGAGCACTAGAGAAGGCTTATAATACCTATATAGAATGGGCAAGACGACATAAAGTCTAATTCTTACTAGAGAAATACTAGCTAATCCATTTTATAAGAAAACGCAACCAATTTGTAGATCTCTAGCATATAATTCGTATCTAAGGCTTTAGGGGTCAACTAGTTCAAGGCCTAAGGGTATTAGGAGTATAGGTAGACAGTAAGCTCTAATAGAGTGTATATGCGTTATAAGCGGCCCGTAAGGGCCAAGCTTAGTATATTATAATATCTAGGATTGCTAATTCTATATGGGGTCCATGCTTCTAGAGGTCACGCCTACTATACACAGTAGTTGTCTGGCCAACTATGATGTACAGATCCAGTATTTGGGCAATAGGAGAAACCAAGAAAGGCCCCCCTAAATCACTCCTTAAACTACTCTAAAAGGTCCAAACAGCCTGCTTTTAAAGCATAATAGGCGGGTATAAGCGAACGGCCATAGCACTACTTAAGAAGAAAGCTAATATCCCCCCCCTATAATTATATATTAAAGCTACTGCAATATAAAGGGTGCAAAAGGAGCGCAACTCTAATGTTATAAAGTATATTAAGACACGCCTAAATAAACTATAGAGGGACCCTAGGGTGCCCCGCAGGAGAGCAAACTAAATACCCCAAAGTAGGGAAGAGATATTAGAGAAATAATATAACGGTGCTAGAGCGCGTCACCTGCCAAATTCTGCCATATTCTGCCATATTCTGCCATATTCTGCCACCTAGCCTACTGTCCAATACTGTCTGATACTGTCTCGTACTATTTCTTACTATTTACTTACCTACTATTAGCTTGTCTACTATTGGCGCCTTGGCGGCCCGCGCTACCTATTTGTTTATATAAGCCCTTGCGGCCACCTTTCCTCCTCCTTAGCTTAGTATCTTTATTAAATAGCAATCCACAAGCTTCGGTTTAGAGGCATTTATACAAGCCGTCACATTATACTAAGCTCTCCTTACACTGCCTAGGAAGGCCTTAATAATATCCCACCCTAAAAGAAGACCTTTGTCTGCAACAACGCGTTAACGCGTTATACTTAGACACTAAGAAACTCATACTACTACGCCTGGGAAGGCCATAACAATATCCCAATTTTAGAGGCTAGACTATACTTAACCTGCGCCCCTAAAAGAACCCCAGAATTAAAACTAAATCACACAATTCTAATAATCCTTAGGAAGCTGATAATGGCACCTAAAGTAAGCTTATCTAAAAGACCTACCTCTACCTGAGAGGAACACGAGATCCAGTTAGGATCAGAAATTAAAGACAACAACAATGTTATAAATGTACATAAGCAGATTCGTGCCCTTGCAGCCAATTAGAAGGTTAATTATCTTTAAGCCTAAAGCATATAAGAGACTCTAAAGGAGATCTTAGAAAGCCTTACCGCCTTATAAAACAGCCTAGCCTCCCCTTTATAAAGCCTTAGTTAACCTATTCACTCAACCAAATATAATATACTAGAGAGTACGGATATAATAACGAAATAATTAAAGTCCGTTAAGCTCCTTAACCCTTAACCGCTATCTAACAAGATAGACCCTACCTTTAAAAATTAGAGGATCTAAGTATAAGAAAAGCTCCGCGTTAACTATAATTATTTCACTTCTAAAGAAGCTAAAATGCTCTACCTCTTTAGTTAAACTATTAGGGATGCCTAGTAACACCTCCAGGCCAAGTTTAAGGACAAGTTACCTGTTTAGTTTATATCTGTTAACGAGATAATATAGCATCTGGCTGCTATTTATATTAATCTAAATAAGGTACGGGATGCCCATTACGACTATAACTGCTTAATAATAAAACCAAACTATTTCTTTGCTAAGTTCTAGACCTAATTCTTATACCTAGTAGGCGAAGGCCAGGTTCCCCTTAAGAACTACCGTTTAGACCTATATAACAAGCTAATAGTCCAACTATAAGAGAAGATCGCGGTAGCCTTGGATGACCTACTAACCTACTAAAGACTTATAACCTAATGCTTGTTGCTGGATTTAGAACTAAAATGAATTAATGCCTGTTCTAATTAACTAAAGAAGTCCCGTAATAACCGGAACCTATCCGCCATACTAATGGGAACTAGTGTTGGAAGATAAACTACGACCACCATTATATTAAAAGCGGTTACAACTACCTACCCGCAAGCCTCGTCTGAGTCGCTACGTACCACACCTTTAGCCAATGCTTATTGCAACACCCTAATTAACCCTGCTACGGTCACGTGCTTTAATTGTGGAAAGGATAGTCACTTTGCCTTGTCCTGCCTAGAGCTAAAGGATATAGATAATATTAAGGAGATAGAGGAAGAAGAAACGTCTAATGAGTTGGGAAAAAAAGTACCCTAGGGAAAGACTTCTCCCTAGGATACCTTATTGATCTTAAGGAGATTAATCTAAGTTAGCTAATAGGTGGAAAATACTTTATGGTTCCATGTATAGTATCTTAAAATAGATATGAAGTTAATATAACTGCCCTTATTAATACTAGAGTAAATAGTTATGCCTTTATAAACACTGCTTATGCAAATAACGTTGCTAGGTTTTTAAATATAAATGCTACCTAACTAGAGAAGCCTATTTAAGTAAAAGGTTATAACAGCTAAGCTAGTAAGCAAGTTACATATATCTTAAAGCTATATATTGCTATTAATGGACGGCGCTAATTTGGTATCCCCTTCTGTATCCTAGACCTAGGGTCCTATAACATAATCCTTAGCCAGAAATAGATGTTCTACTTTAATATTTGGTTAAATATTTAATGAAGATAGTTTATCTGGCTAGAGAATAGACTAAAACTGCCTTCCTTTATTAGAGAAATCTAGACTAACCGCAAGACACTAGCCGTGAGGGTTAACCCTATCTATTAGCAGGATGTTAGAGACCGCGACCTAGCCTTTGCCTAAGAAGATGCCCGCTGCGAGGCCGGTAGGAACTCCGTACTAATAAGGATACTCTCCCAAAGTAATGTGTTTAAAAAGGACTCCATATATAAAAGCGGGACAGAAAGCGGCGTAGACGACGTCCAAATTACATAGATCTAACTGGTATGGAAAAGAACGTACTAATAGGATATAAGGGATGACCTCTAAAAGATGCAATAGGAGCTAGAGGGAGTAATGATAACGCTAGTACCCTAGAAGCCCCTAAAGCCACTAACGCCCCTATTATCTGGTAACCCCCCTATAGTAGACATTACGGTAATTAGTGCTATAGGTTTCCACTTTAATATATATTAAAAGGATAACAAGGTCTTTACAACTAGCTTATATAAAATTGACTAGATTATCAATAAGAAGGAAGAGGGGCTAGTAGAGGAAACTAATAAGGAGCTAGTTAAGCGCCTCCTCCCTACTTACCTCTTAGACTATAGAGACGCGTTCTTAAAAGCAGCTTTAGATAGGCTGCCCCCCCACAAACCTATAATTATAAGATTTAGTTAGAAGCTAATAACTTACTAGGCTCTAGCCCCCTCTACTAATAATTAATGGATAAGCTAAAAGCAATAAAGCAGTACTTAATTAACAACCTTAATAAAGGGTTTATTAAGCCAAGTTAAGCCCCTTTTACTTCCCCTATCCTATTTATAAAAAAGCCTAATAAAGGCCTTTGTTTTTGTATTAACTATTAGAAGCTAAATACTATTACTTAAAAGGATTGGTATCCTATTCCTTTAATTAATAAAACCCTTACACGTTTAAGCTGGGTAAAAATCTTTACTAAACTTAATATCCGCTAAGCTTTCTACTAAATTAGGATAGACCCTACATCTAAAGACTTAATAACATTCTATACCCATTACGGGTCCTATAAATATAAAGTTCTTCTATTTAGACTAACTAACGGACTGGCCACGTACTAAAGATATATAAATAACGTTCTTTTTAATTACCTTAATGAATTCTACACGCACGTTTCTTAAAGGATATGTCAGCTAGGAACATATAGGATACCCTTTAATTATGCTAGATTAATATCTACCTAGGACCCCCTAATCAAATCGTCTATAATATAGAAAAGAACTTCTTATCTACAGAGTTTTAATAATAGATAAAGGCAATGGCAATTAAGGTTAAGGAAGTCCCTATTAAGGCACATAATAGTATTGAAAAAGTAGAGCGATATCACACGCTATTACGCCGCGTATATAAGATTATCTCTTTAGAACTAGAGGATGCTAGCGAAAAACTTACCTTATAAATAGCTGTTAAAGCTGTTAACGATTCTACTGGCCTGGATAGACTTGTACCCACGTTACTAGTCTTTAGCGCCTACCCTTAAATAACTAACGATTCTCCACTATCTCCCTCTGTTGTGCAATGAGCTAAGGCTATTCATAAGGCAATAAAGGAGGTATAATGTCTCTACGCTATACGCCAAGTTAATAACGCACTAGGAATAAGAAATGGCCTAAATACCTTAACTACGCTTGATCTGCCACTCCAGTCTAAGGTACGCGTATAGCGTAAAAAGGGAGGATGGTTAGGCCTATATTAACTTATTACAATTAATAGCCAGACTTGTACTATTTAGATACCTTATAGACCCACTTAATTCTATTTAACTGTTATTAAGCCTTACTATAAAGATAATAGTTCTGAGCCTTTGTAGGATACCATAGAAAATGCCCTAAAGGAGAGCCACAATTAATGTACTCTAGAAGGCGACCATAATTCTAATATAATTATAGTAGATACGCCGCAACTATAACGCGGTAGAGGTCGCCCAAAGGGATTATAAAATTGCTAACATCTTATTAATTTTAAAGAGCAATTTATTGCCGCTATTAAGAATAGAGTTAAGCTGTTAATGGCCTTTATAACAGCCAAGGAGAAGGCTGACTTTAAACTCGCAAAATAGCTTTAAAAGGAAGGTTGTATTATAACTCTAGGAGCTCCTTTCTAAGCATCTAATAAGTAGGAGATCGATAGTCTTATTATAAGAGAAGTCTTTAAATTTGAGAAATATAACCCTATTAAGTTCAATAAAGTTCGCATCTTTAAATTAAGAATAGTTAATAAAATTAAGGGCAAAGCTACTAATGCCCTATTTAAGAAATTAAGGCTTGTTATCTAAGGTTACAATAATAATAGTAAGGAGGTAATTCTTATATAATCTCCTATAATTTAACAAGCTAGTTAGCGAGTTATTATTACACTAGCTCCCTCCTTAATAAAGAATAAAATAGCGGTTTATTTATAAGATATCACTTAGGCCTATACCCAATTAGAGACGCACCTTTAGCGCTTAATATTGGTATACCTTTTAGAGCAAATTCGTTACCAATATCCCAAAGATACGATTATGGTTATACTTAAGCCATTATATAGAATTGCAGAGGCAGGAACCCATTAGTGGGCTACCTATAGTAAGCACTATAAAGAGAAGCTTTTAATAACTACTTCTATATTCAACCTATGCTTCCTAATTATAACTATAGGAACTCCATTCGGAATCATTGGCATGCAAACTAATAATATAATTATCTTAGGAGACGACCAATTCTTAGCTCTTAAAGAAGATAAGTTAGTAAAGGCAAATCTTATAGCAAAGCTAAAGGAAAAGCTTGATTTAATAACACCATTACTCTTTAATAGATGCACCCTCTCCCTAAACAAGGATTCTATTGCTTTACGCCAGAAGGGTTAAGGTAAGAAGATTAACGTTATTAACGCTAATTCTTTAAAGCAAGGATATATAGAGTAACGCGCTTATAGAGCTTATATTGCTTCTATCTATTAACCTAAGGCTTTATTTAATCTCTCTATTACTGCCTAACACCAGGAACTAACTAAGGACGACATTCTTGCCCTAAATAAACGTCTTTCCTGGCAAATAAACTATCTTAATTAGGGACTACTCTACGTGCCTATTAATCTTCCTACCGCTAAGCTCTTTATATTTGTTAATAGATCGTTTATAAATAATAAAGATTTTAGCTCCTAGTTAGAATATAAGATCATTATTATAAATAAATTTACTAGAGAGAATGACTTTATAATCTATAGCAATCTTATCTATTAAAGCTTAACTAAGAGTAAGTGCATCACTCAAAGCGTTCTAGCGTTAGAGATATACGGAATAGTTAGCGGAGTTAACATAGCAATTGCAATTAGAACTACCCTAAAGATAATTATAGATTAACTTAAACTTCCTATTATCCCTACGATTATATATACCGATTTATACTCCCTCTATAAGTGCTTAGTTAAGCTTAGTACTACAAAGGAGAAGCGCCTTATAATTAATATTATAGCACTTCGTTAATCCTACAAACGGCAAAAACTCTTTAAGATTTAATAGATTAACGGTTAAGATAACCTAGTAGACGTAATAATAAAGGC